>Ga0247730_1000023_pt1 | contig 183708 bp, 153 predicted proteins | sample UWRJL073202C2_FD_180959 | JGI IMG/M metagenome (GOLD analysis project Ga0247730, IMG submission 180959) | Plant litter microbial communities from Arlington Agricultural Research Station in Wisconsin, United States - UWRJ-L073-202C-2 | ecosystem: Environmental > Terrestrial > Plant litter >... | reverse complement strand
CTTTATACATAATACATTAGATAAAAAAAATCTTATTATTTTTATTCATGGATTCGTAGGTAGCGAAAAAACTTGGAAGAAAATAGATGGATCAATGCCTTTAATCGATTATCTAACTAAGGATATAGAAATCTTTAATAATTTCAATATTGCTCTATTTGAATACCACACAGAACTGCTTAACATTTTTCCTAAATCCAAAGCTCTATTTAACTTTTTAAGTAAAAATAAAAACCCAATAAATCTTCCAATAAATGAATTAAGTAAATTATTAGAATCAAGAATTCAATATACATGTGCTGATTATAAAAATATTATTTTAATTGGTCATAGTATGGGGGGGTTAGTTGCTAAAAGATTTATATTAGATAATTTAAAAAAAAATACGGATTCAAAAGTTAAGTTATATGTATCTCTCGCAACACCACATTCTGGATCTATAATATCAAATTTTGGAAAATCATTAATCAACAATGTTCAAACTAATGATTTAGCAGCATTAAGTGAAAGTATTAATGCCATGAATAATGAATGGGTTCAAAACAAAAACCTGCCTAAAAGAATTTATGGACAAGGAGCCTATGATAAAATAGTATCTAAAGAAAGTTCAATTGCATTAGATGCCGATACTCAATCGGTAATTTATTCTGATGATGATCATTTTAGTATAATTGTACCTAAAGAAAAAAATGTTATTGTTGATGCATTAATTTTAGAACTAAATAATTTTTTGAAGAATCAGAAAATTCAATCTATTGAAAATCATGAAAAATTTAATGATGAAGGGCAGTATGATGAAGAAATATTTGTTTTAAAACTAATAATGGCAGACATTCACTCAACACTTTTAAGTAGTTCAAAAATGGCTTTTTATAATGCTGAATTTACACTTAGAAAACTAAAATCATTAGGTGTTGATATAAATACTTTGGAGCCATTGTATACAAAAATTCAAGAATTGTACTTTATTGAATTTGGTGAGATGATAAAAGGCAGTCATAAGAGTCCTAATGAACTTTTAACAGCAGTGCATAAAAAAATATTAGAAGAAGATAAAAAACATTTAACTTCTTTATATCAACCTCTGCAAAGTATACAAAAATTTGGTATGTTACATCAGCTTGCAGATAAAGATAATAATATTTGGTGGGATAAAAAGCATGATGAAAGTAGCTTTAAAGAATTCAAAAAGGCATTAGATAAAAAATAAATATGGGAAGATTACCAATTTATATTCCAGACGATGAAGTTAATTTAACAGTTGGAAAACTGTTATTTCAACTTTCCATTCTTTCGGATTTTACAAAAAAAGAATTTGTATTTAATCTTGAAAGGATTGCTCAATTTGATTTTTTAACAAAACATCCAATTTTATTAAATAAAATTTTAGATGAAAAAGATAAGAAAATATTAAGTCTTAATAATTCAGAAATTTATTCAATAGAAGCGATGTTTCCGAATAAAAGCCAGTTATTTGATTTTACTAAAGTTAAACTAGCATTAAATATACTAATATCATATGATTTCATAGATATAAAGATTGGTGAGGATTCTCAAATTTATTACAATATAAATGAAAATGGAATTAATCAAGCTCATAAACTTGAATCAATATACTTCCAAAGATTAAGAAAGTTGTTATCACAAATGAGACCTTTAGTAAATATGACTCATTCAAAAATTAATCAAATCATACAATCTTATTTATAATAAAATGGCACTAAAAATAGCAACACCAAAATTAATAGTAAATCATTTAATTCTAGTAGGAAGTAGAAAAAATTATGAAGTTCCTTTTAAAAAAGGACTAAATATAATTTATGGTGATTCAGATACTGGTAAATCAAGTATACTTAGTTTAATCAATTATTGTTTAGGTTCTAGTAAAATTGATTTTTATGATGAAATAGAAATGACAGGTAAATATTGCTTACTAGAAGTAGTTTTACGAGGAGAAATATATACCATTAAAAGAGATATTTTTAGACCAACTGATGAAATTGAAGTTTATAAATGTTCACATAATGAGATAAATAATTTCTTTCCGAAATACTATTCTCCAAATTACGTCCAAACAAGTGAAGATGGATTTTTTTCGGATTTTCTTCTTTCATCAATGAATATTCCGATAATCAAGTTAAAGGAAGCACCTAGCAAGGTCGATTCTAAAATGAAAAGATTAAGTTTTAGAGATATTTTTAAGTATAATTACTTAGATCAAGATAAAATAGGTAATAAAAAAATTTTTGGAGACAACCCTCCTTATTTGGTTAAGTTACGTGAAACATTTAAATTGATGTATAATGTATTGGATAGCCAAATATTAGAACTTGAAAAAGTTATTGGTGAAAAAATTAATTTAAAAAGTGAATTAGAAAAAAAGAATAAATCTGTTTCATCTTTTCTTAAAGAAACCGAAGTTGATTCATTAAAAGATTTGACAATTAAACTTGAAAATATTGATGCTGAAATAAATGCAATATTTGATGAATTAAGAAATATTGATAAAGAAATTATTAAGGATAGTTCAGAATTAGATTACTTAAGAAAACAAATTCAACAGAAGGAGAGGGAAATTTTAGAATTGAGCCAAGATTTAAGTGTAAATCAACAAGAAATAAAACAAAACATATCTTTAAGAAATGAGTATAGTAACGATATAAGAAAAGTAATCGCAACTTTAGAAGTCATTGATAAATTACCTAAAATAGAAGATAGACAGACTGATTGTCCGGTTTGTGAACAATCAATGAGTCTGAGTAAATTAAAAGAAAATTTTACAAATTCTGATTCTAAAAGTGTTAAAGGGGAACTGAATGGTTTAAGAAGAAGAAAAAAGGAAATTGAAAAAATTTATGATTTACTTAAAAAATCTATAGAAAATAAAGAGCATCAAATTAAAACAAAAGAGTCTGATTTAGAAGAATTAAGATATTTGTTAGATAAACAGTCAATAGATATTGTTTCTCCATTTATTAACAAAAGAGACGCTTTGTCAAATAGAGGAGGTAATTTAGAAAGTGATCGAAAAAATCTAAAGCATTTTTATAAGATAAGGATTCAGCAATCTATTAATGATGATGAAATTGAAGAATTAGAGAGTAAAATAAGCGAGCATAATGAAACATTAAAACTGCTAAAAGATAATGCTCCTAAGTTGGACGATGTATTTAAAGATTTAGGAACGAAATTAAAAGACTTCGTAAATTTTGTTGGAGTTAAAAATTCTCAAAATGTCAAAATATCTCCTAAAACATATCTACCTAACATAAGGAATAGAGAATATGAACAAATTACATCTGGAGGTGTAAGAACGATAACATCAGTTGGTTATTTTATTAGTTTAATGCTTTATGCATCTGAGAATGGTGTGAATTATCCATCATTTTTGATGATTGATACTATTGCAAAATATATTGGAAAAACTAAGGATAAAGATTTAGTTGAAACAGATATAAAAGAAGATCTAGCTGAAGGAATGAATGATTTAAAAAAATATGAGAACATTTATAAATATTTAATATCGCTGAATAAATCTTCAAATAGTTTTCAAATCATAATTGTTGACAATGATATTCCTGAATCGATGGTTAATGATTTAAAACCATATATTAGAAAACATTTTGTTGTAAACTCAAATTTAGTAGATAGTGAAATAGGTTTCATTAATGATGCAAATCAAAGTTCTGAGTCTACAATAGACATCAAATTAATTAATGATATTAACGATGAAATTGCAGATAATATATCTTTTGATGAAGATGAAGACTTCTAATAGACAGTATAGATAAATGACCATCCAAAACTTAAAATCCCAAAACCTCCTCCTTTTCGAAGTCATCTCCGGAAGCAAATCCTTTGGCTTAAACACGCCTACCTCTGATACCGATATCAAGGGCGTGTATTACCTGCCCAAAGAAAAGTTCTTCGGGTTGGATTATATTCCGCAGATCGCCAATGCAACCAATGATGAAGTGTATTATGAAATTGGCCGTTTTGTGGAACTGCTCTTGAAAAACAACCCAAACATATTAGAGCTATTGGCCACGCCAGAAGACTGCATTTTATACAAGCATCCGCTGTTTGAAAAACTCAAGATAGAAGATTTTCTGTCCAAGCTTTGCAAAGATACCTTTGCGGGCTATGCGATGACGCAGATCAAAAAGGCACGAGGACTGAACAAGAAAATCGTCAATCCAATGGCAAAAGAAAAGAAAAACCTGCTGGATTTCTGCTATGTATTAAACGGCTATGATACCATTGCTTTACCCGATTTTTTATCGGAAAAAGGCTGGGCGCAAGAGCAATGCGGACTTGTCAATATGCCGAATTCCAAAGGGATGTATGCGCTGTTTTATGATGCGGAAAATAGCTTGGGCTACAAAGGAATCATCCAGAAAGAAATAGCTAATGAAGTTTCGTTATCTTCTGTCTTAAAAGGCGAAGAACCTGTGGCGCATTTGGTCTGCAACCAAGACGGCTATTCCAAATACTGCAAAGAATATACTGAATATTGGGACTGGATGGAGAAGCGAAACGATGAACGTTTCAATACCAACCAGCAACACGGCAAGAATTATGACAGCAAGAATATGATGCATACGATTCGGCTGTTGCAAACCGCTGAACAGATTCTGTCCACCGGAAAGCTAAACATAAGGGTTTCGAATAGGGAAGAACTGCTGGCCATTAAAGCAGGTGAAATGGAATATGACGATTTACTGCAGATGGCTGCTAATTTGATCACTTCGATTGAAATGCACCATAAAATTTGTAAATTGCAAGAGTGTCCTGATGAAGCAAAAGCGATTGCTACTTTGGTTGAAATTCGGGAGGCCTTGTATCGATAAGCAGTATTGGAAGTTTTTAAGCCTTCCAATGCGGTTTTGATTTAATTGCTAATAACACAGAAAGTATGAAAAATTTAGAGTTCAATTTCACTGTTGACAAAGAAACGAAAACAGTGGCAGTAAATAAAGAATTTGACGCCTCGCTTTCTCAAGTCTGGGATGCTTTTACCAAACAAGAAATTCTGGATCAATGGTGGGCACCAAAACCGTGGGCATCAAAAACAAAATACATGAATTTTGAGGTTGGCGGACAGCGGTTCTATGCGATGGTCAGCCCAGAAGGACAAGAGCATTGGTCTGTTCAGAAATATACTTCCATCAGCCCGACGGCTAATTTTAAGATGATGAGTGCTTTTTCTGATAAGGATGAAAACGCAGATTTGCCAGGTTCAGAATGGGACTTAAATTTCAGCACGCAAAACGGAACGACAAAAGTCACTATTACGATTACAAATGATTCGCGTGAACGTTTTGAGAAAATGCTTGAAATGGGTTTTAAAGAGGGATTTACAATGACACTGCATAATTTAGAAAATGTACTGGAAAATGTAAAGTAAGAACGTTTTTAAGACATTATATGATTCAAAATAGTTCCTGCGAATGCCAAAACCCAAAGGCAAATTATCTGGTATTTGATTCCAAAGAAATCGGCATTGACCACAAAAACGGCCGATATGGCGAAGTTTCTATAAAAACCTGTAAAAAATGCGGTTCGAAATGGCTGCATTATTTTGCAGAATATGAATCTTTCTCTAGGTCTGGAAGATGGTTCCGATGCGCTATTGAAGAAAAGACTGTTGTAAAAATCGAAGTTGCAAATGCAGAAAATTATTTGAAAAATGCAGACCTGTGTTTCGCAGGAGGAAGTTATTTTGAGTCCAGCGGTTTCAAAAGCAAGGGTGAAATTAGGCTCGATTTATAAAAACAAGTTCCGCTTTGTAAGGAAAATGAATACTTTTAAAATTACCATTGCTTCGCTTTTCTATTTTATCATCAAATACTGTAAATGCGCAAACCGACGGGGTAATTTTTTTTCAAGTTAATTATAGATTTATTTTTAGTCCAAATTACTGCAATAGTTATTTTTATAAAAATAAATGCTAAATTTGATAGTACCACTTTTGACTAGTTTTTAATCTTATAGAATTAGAAACTGTTCTAATCAATTGTTGACCAACACCAAAAAATATGAAAAAAAGCATTTTAGCTATTGCCATCGCCTTGAGCGTATTCTCCTGTAAAAAAGCTTCGGAAGAGGCAGCAACAGCGCCTGAAAAAACAGCAACGGAAACACCGTCAGAAACTACAGAAACCAAAGCAGATACAGCGAGTTTTGATATTAGCAAGATCAAAGAATCTACTGCAAAATTAGGAGAATTCCCGTATGTAAGTCCGCCAGAGATGTACACTTATGATTATGAAAAAAAGATCAATCCGGCGAGTATCAAAGATGTTGACAAAGAATATTTTGCCGTAAACGGAAAATTACATCCTGTGGAAGGAAAAAGTTTTAAAGCACGAATCGAAAAAGACAGAAGCGACGGAAAGAAGTTTAATAAATTGGTTGTTGAAAAAAGTTATGAGGAATCTATTTTGGCTTTAGGCGGCGTTATTATTAATAATGTCAGTGTTCCCAATTCAGAAATTAAAAGAGTCAGCGATAAAGAATTAATCGATAATAAATATGGTTTTTCTATCGATTATAATATGCTAGACGATATTAAAACTTATATTATCAAAACAAAAGACAAGCAAATCTGGATTCAATATACTCTTATGAAAGATGAATCAGGAAGTATAACGGTTTTAGAAAAGTCGCTTTAAGCCCATTCTACAAATAAGATTAAAAAAAAACTCAGTTGAACGGCTGAGTTTTTTGGTATTATTCCTTCTTCTTATTTATAGCCGCACCTTCCGGCGGATAAACAATAGAATCTTCAATTTCTGTAATCTTATCGGGATGAAAGATTGCTAGCGCAAGGAACGGTTGTTTTTCGTTAAGCTGATTATTTTTACCAAGAAATTTTTATCTTGGCAGCGAATAGGATATAAAGTTCACAATTTAATATAAAACTAATCTCAACAGCTCAAAAAACTTAAATTATGGAAATGAAAATTTCAAGCCAAACAACCTATCTGCTACCGATTATTTTACTTTTAATACCCTGCTATTATATCAGTTTTATTTCATTTGAAGATGTTGCATTTTCCTTTGTTTCCTCGTTTTCCAATATGTATTTGCTTTTCCCGGCACTACTATCAATTATCTTGTTCTATTTCTTTAAATTACTTGTGAGAAGCAGGTTTTTGCAGTATTTAAAATATATGCTATTATTTATACCGCTAGTATTGACTAAATTTTTAATCTACTTCACCGAAAGTCATTATGATCTGGGAACTATTTTTGCAATTATTATCGGAGGCATCCTCTATCTCTCGTTCATTGAATTTTTATATCGCTATACTGCTGTCTTGAATGATGAATCTTTGGTTTTCAAAAATATTTTAGGGATTTCTAAAGTGGTAAAATTGACCGATATCATTAAACTAGAACAAAAAATTAACTTGTTAGGAGTATTTAGAGAACTTAATTTTTTAAATCTATCCAAGAAAACCATCGTTGTCTATCAAGAGAAATATGATGAATATCAAATCAAATTTTTTGCCTCTATCGGAGAAGGGGATAGAATTTTTTCAAAGATTATTTCAAATGCTAATAAAATTGGAAATCAAAAAATTAAAATGTATGGTTACTAAACCAACAACTGATCAAAATCCCTACAGCACAGATTTGCAATTTATAAGTGCGGAGGATATAAAAAGAAACAATGACATCAATTAAAGATGTAAAATGCTGTGCTATTTTAAAATAAAAGTAAGCGAATGAAAATTATAAAATATCTAATAGTATTGTTTTTAGCATTAAATTCATATGGTCAAGAAACTGAAAAAATAGGGCCGTTTTATTTAGAAGAAATTACTGCATTCAAAGCTTTTTATGAAAACTCAACCGAGTATAATGCTGAAAAATTGAACCAAATATTTAAAGAAATAAATTCACTTCCAAAAGTTACTTCTGCAAATAGCAAATCTTACATTAAGAATGATAAATCAGTATTTGAGATTTATAAGCAAAAAGATATCAGCCTTAAGGTAGTTACAAGCAGTGATAAAAAAGATTGTATCATTTATTTATATTCTAACGGCATAGTTGAGCATGAGATTCCTTATTTAAATAATAAAGTAACTGGTGTCTATAAAGTTTTTTTAAGTAACGGTTCACTATTATCTGAAACTGAGTATAAAGAAGGAAAAAGAAACGGGGTTAGAAAATTTTATCCAATATCAGAAAACAGAATTATTGAAGGAGATTTTATTGATGGAAAAATAACAGGCACAATTAAAGTTAGCGAACCAGAAAATAATAGATTTATTTTATTTCCTAATAATCTAAAAAACGGTAAAGTTGAATATTATGATGTGGCTTCCAATCTGCTTTGCGAAGTTCCTATCCTAGAGGGAAATATTGTGCATGGCGAAGTAATTGATTATTTCTATAATAGCAATGCTAAACGTCTAGTAAGAAATCATAGAATGGGCAAACTCGACGGAAAAACTGAATACTTTGATGAAAATGGAAATAGTAAATGTATTCTTAATTTTAAGGAAGGCAAGCCCATTGGCGCTCATAAAGAATTTTATTTAAATGGGAAGATTTATAGAGAAACTTTTTATAGTCAAGATGGAGCAAAAATAGGCACGTGGAAAACTTTTGACGAATCAGGAAAATTAAAAAATGAAATTTCTTATGTTAACGATAATTATGGCGGAGTTGAAAATGTTTATTACAATGGTTTTCTAGTAGGTTATAGGGAATATAAAGATGGCAAGCTAAATGGAGCTTGGAAAAATTGGAATTCAGTAACTACAAAATTGGAATATGAGGACGTCTTTAAAGATGGCATACGTTTAAATACAATACGTTATTTTAATGATGGAAAGATTTCTACTAAATTAGAATTCAATTCAAAAGGACAAGTTATAAGTTCTCAGTATTATGATAAAAAAGGTATTATTTTTTATGAAAAAAAATATAATGCAAAAAAAAGTTCAGAAGGGATTCATAAAATATATTTATACGGAAAGGATGAGGAGCATTTTCTTTATGCAGAAGAGGAATTTGATGATAATGAGTTTAGAATTAGAGAAAAACTTTTCATGCCAAATGAAGAATATATTGAAACAATTTTTCAGCCAAATGGAAGCAGCATAAAAACAATTTTAAAAAACAAAACAACAGTAACTGAATACTATTTGCAATCAAGAAAAATTAGTTTGCAAGAGTTCAATAAATTTCATAAATAAAATTATCAGGTATAAAAATGATTCGACAGCAGTATAAAGATTTGATAATTGAAGTGCTTAACGAACCAACCTTCAGAATTGATTCTGTTGACAACCTGTTTGATTATGAAAGACGTTATTTAGCATATGATGATCTGAAATATCCATCTTCCTATCACGGTATAAAAATTATAAAGGATAAAAAGGCTATAAAGAGCTGTATTGTAATTGGCTCAGATGGTCAGACGGGCATTTCTGAAAAATCATTTCTGATCGATAATGACCAGTTATTAATTTGCTGCAGCAACACACTATTTTGTTTGGCGCTACCAGATCTTGATTTAAAATGGAAGACAAAAGCAGACCCTATAACTTGTTTTCAGATTTTTAAATTGCAAGACTACTACATAACCCATGGGGAGCTTATGATAACCAAAGTAGATAAAAATGGTATCGTTAACTGGGAATTTGGAGGTGCTGATATCTTTGTGTCGACAGATGCCGAGGAAGGATTGGTAATTGAGAATGATGGAATTCTAGTAACTGATTTTTCTAAAACGAAGTATAAAATAGACTTTGATGGGAAATTACTTTGGGATACTTACAAAAGATAAAAAACAGCCACAATCGAGCTGTTTTTTTAGTCCTTTTTCTTATTTATAGCCGAACCTTCTGGCGGATAGACAATCGAATCCTCAATTTCTATAATCTTATCAGGATGAAAGCGTGGGACTTGAAGCTCTTCATTTTCTTTCCAAGTTTTTACTTTTTCAGCAGCTATTTTTGTTTTTTCTTCTGACATGCCTTCATCTTGCGCAAAATAAAGCGTTTGTGAAGGAAAAGCAAATCCGGTACCGCTTTCATTAACAATATCCATGATTCGCAGCAACAGATCTTCTTTGACTTCCAGCGAAGTATCGAGCGTGCTTACGAGTATGTAGCAATTGATTTCCAAGCGAAGGGATGAAGTTCCAAAACCGATAAATCGAACTCGCGCATCTTCAGAATTCACCATCGGATGCGCATATAAAATCGATTTGATTTCTACTAAAAGAAAGCGGATCTGGTCAGGCGTAGTTTCGCAGCGCAAATCTAATATCGGATTGAAAAGAAACCGGTCTCGGAAAGCATAGTTTTCAATGTTTGTGGCCGCTAACAAACCATTCGGGATAGTAACAACGGTGCGCTCTCCGGTACGCACTTTTGTCGAACGCATTCCGATTTGCTCGACGTTTCCTTTAATATCGTTTATTCTGCAGAAATCGCCGACACGAATGGGCTGGTCAATGATCAAGGTGACGCTACCTACAAAGTTTTCTACTGTTTTTTGCGCTCCCAAGGCTAAGGCGATACCTCCAATTCCCAGTGCTGCCAATCCGGTTGTGACATCGATTCCGATGGCGCCCAGAATGGCAATTCCTCCGAAGACAAATATTGCCACTTTAAAAGTCCTTCTCAGAAATAAAATCACTGAAATGGTGGAAACGCGACCGCGGACTGTCATTCTGTTTTTACTGAATTCGCTGACGAAATCGGTAATTCTCCAAAGCAACATTAAGAAAGCCACAATTCCGACTGTTACTGTCAGATAGCTAAAACGCTGGCGGATGATAATTGAAATTCCGACACGCTGCGAGAAATCTACAAAAAACCAAAGTGCAATATAAAGCTGAATTGGCAGTGATAAAGCCTCAATAATTCCTTGTGTAGGTTCGGTTCTTGCTTTTCTCCAAAGTTTAGTAACCAGAAAAGTCAGCAAGGCAATAATTCCCCAGGAAAGAAAATAGGCTGCCGCAATTAATATAATAATTACCAGCCACTGGCCAATCGGTACACCCGCTAAAAGCCGGTCTTGCAATGCTTTTGGGAGCACTTTGTTAACTAAAAGGTTTTCGTCAATTTTGACGGAAGCAATGGCGTCAACCGTTTCTGAAGAGAATACCCACAGTGGCGGATTGCCTTCTTTTTCAGTATTTTCTAAATATAAATCAGTATCCTGGCCATTTATTTTTACAGTTCCGACAAGATCTAACTCCGGTTCTAAATCGTCATCAGTTTGTCCTGCCGGCTTATTATTAATTAAAGATGTCGGGATGATATTGCCACTTTGATCCAAAAGATTCTGCATCACTTTGACAATTCGTTCTCTTTCTTTTACTTTTCGAAAGGATCTTTTTAAGTATAAATATTGGCTCGCCCGGATGTAATTTTGTTCAGACACTGCTTTTAAAAATCCGCTGACTGAGCCTCTTGGCGTTCTTCTTCCTAGTGAATCGTCTGGAAATTTTACTTCAGCAGCTGGTTCAGAGGCTGTTGGTAAAAGTTGTGCCGCAACGCTAGAAGAATTTAGCAAAAGAATCCAAAAAAGTATTGAGAAATATTTTGTAGATGCGCTCATATAGTGATTTTGTTCATGAAAATGCTTTGTTTTAACCTTTAAAATTACGGCAAATTACTCTTAAATAAAACACAAAGTTGGTTTCAAAAGTTTTTTGTAAAAGTATTCAATTGCTAAAAATAATGATGTTCTTATAAAAAAAATAGTACATTTGCCTCGATATGAAAACCAATTGTATACATAATAATCTGTCTTTAGGACAAATTGCTGATCGCTTTGCAGGAAAACTTCCTGTGGAATGTATCGGACGTAGTATGTATCGCATTGATTTCAGACATAATTTATAGTATCAAATCAAAATAAATACAAGAAAGCGTCCTTAACTGGGACGCTTTTTTTGTTTACAGCTGCTCCAAAAGATTAAAATGAAAAATAATTTAAAAAATAAAAGGCCAAAATGTTTAATGATTAATCAAACTACCGAAATATAACCTTGAAAAGTAATCTAATGAGAGACAGTCATTTGATACAAATTAAAGTGCTTCTGCAAATGCGGACAGGAATTTCTATGTTTTAATATTAATAATAAGTGTTTGATTGTCAATAAATTAAATTTAAAAAAGATTTGGATGTTACTTTTTTTTGACATTATCTTTGCAGAGGAAAATTTACAATTGCAAATCAGATCTCAGATTTCAGTTTTGAAAAACCAAATAAGTTTAGCAATACATAAAAATAAAAAGTAATGGCTTTATATAATATATCAAATAAAACACAACTAACAAATCCGAGACTTGATCGCGGATTTAAAGAAATGCAGGTGCATCAACTCAAGCGTATTGGATAAATATATCCTATCAAATGTTATGAAGCACCTTTAATTAGGTGCTTTTTTTATACCCAAAAAGTAATGACTTTGTAGCTCAATTGGATAGAGCATCTGCCTACGAAGCAGAAGGTTGGGGGTTTGAACCCCTCTAAAGTCACGATGTTTTTTTAGAAAGGAAGCACGGCTCTGAAGGAACTTTTATTTTCTGACTGTCTCTCAGAAACTAAGTTCTTAAGAGCCACCAACTGGGAAGATAACGGAGGTTGTTTACCCGCCTTGGACGCGGGAGGTCGCAGGTTCGAATCCTGCTTCCCAGACAAAATAGAAGCTTAATTAAATTTAAATTCACTGCGCAGAATAATTGCGCAGTGGTTTTGAAATCTTTGTTCAGGAAATTAATAAGTTCATTGAAAATATCAAACAAGTCCTGTTGCGTGTTTCTGAATAGCACCATTGTGGAAGACTTTGCCGAAATGCATTATGTTTTTCTATGCAACTTGATTTGGAGGTTTTGGAGGTTTTCCAAAAAACTTTCACACTCTATTTGCGTGGGTTCGACTCCCACTTCTGACCATATGTCAGAATAGTTCAGTTGGTTAGAACAATAGAAGCAACGCAGGTTCGAATCCTGCACCAAATTCGTTTGGTTTGACAGTGGCCGTCATTTTTGCAGACTCAAAATCTGTTAGCAGAGAAGCATTACTCTTTAAAATTATGCTCAAAAAAAAGAAAATGGATTTGTCTTAATCAATAAATTCTTTAAAAAAAGATTTTATACTCGTGACAGAACCTGCGTGCTTGAAACCTGTTTTAAGCCACCAGCTTTTCTTTTCGGTTTGACAAAATGGTTTTAAAATTGTTTTGAAATGACCGCAAACGACTGCCGGTTGCTAGAATAAATTTAAGCTCCCGTTTTTGAAAGAGGATTTCGAAAATTCATTTTCTTATTATTAAAAACAACAAATTAAAAATAAAATAAAGATGATTAAAAATGTAAAAATCAATGCCTACCAAGTGGGTTTGGTATTTGAAAACAGAAAATTGATTAAGGTTTTAGAAGAAGGTACTTTTTGGATTTTTGGTAATAAAGACGTGAAAATCTATGAAAAAAACCAATCGTTCGTGGCGCCAATTGAGTTGAATATTTTATTGCAAAATCAAGAATTAGCATCCTTGTTGGAAGTAGTTGAAGTTGCCGATAATGAAATTGCACTGTATATCGTAAACGGAATTTTTAAAGATGTTTTGGTGACAGGCAGGTATGCATTCTGGAAAGGTTATTTCAGCTATGATTTTATCAAAATTGATTTGTCAAAGGCAGAAATTACAGAAGAAATTCCAACAGCTTTGCTTGATAATATCAAATTACGCGCTTATGTTAGAAAATTTCAAGTAATGAATTTTGAAACAGGCTTATTGTTTATGAATGGTTCATTTATAAAAGAATTAACTGCTGGTACCTATTACTTTTGGCAGAATTCTATTTCTGTAGAACTAAAAGCAGCAGATATAAGGCAACAGCAATTAGAGATTTCTGGTCAAGAATTATTGACCAAAGACAAAGCAGGCTTGAGAATTAATTTCTTTGTAAGATACCAAGTAACGAATATTTTCAAAGCTTTGGCAGATAATAAAGATTTTGAAAAGCAATTGTATGTCTTGATGCAATTGGCTTTGAGAGCTTTTATAGGAGGTTTGACTTTGGACGAATTGTTGACTAAAAAAGATTCTATTGCCAAAGAAATTTTGGAAAACGTAGAATCAAAAATTGCTGATTTAGGTCTGGCTGTTTCAGATGCGGGAATTAGAGACGTTATTTTGCCAGGCGATATGAAGGAAATCATGAACCAAGTTTTGGTAGCCGAGAAAAAAGCGCAGGCCAACAGCATCATGAGGCGTGAAGAAACGGCTTCGACAAGAAGCTTGTTAAACACGGCAAAATTGATGGAAGAAAACGAGATGCTTTGGAAATTGAAAGAGATGGAATATGTCGAAAAAATCGCAGATAAAATTGGTGAAATCACCATTTCTGGCGGAGGCAATGTCATCACGCAATTGAAGGAGATCTTTGTAAAATAAAAAACCACGAATTTTTATTCGTGGTTTTAAAAATGTAAAATAAAATGAAAACAACAGATAAAATTATTATCGTCGACCTGGAAGCCACGTGCTGGAAAGGTCAAATTCCCGATGGGGAAGTAAATGAAATCATAGAAATTGGTTTGAGTGTTCTTGATACAATTTCAGGAGAGATTTTAAAAAACCAAGGTATTTTGATAAAACCGCAGTATTCAAAAGTGAGCGATTTTTGTACAGAATTGACGACAATTACTCAAAAATTGTTAGACAAAGAAGGAATTTTATTTGAAGAAGCTATTGAAAAACTTATAGGCGAATATGACCCAGATTTGCATACTTGGGCGAGTTATGGAGCTTATGATTTGAATATGCTGCAAAAGCAATGCAAGAAATTTGGCGTGGATTATCCAATGGCAAATGACCATATCAATGTGAAAATTCTATTTGCCGAAACAAAAGGATTGGCAAAACCGACAGGAATGAACGGCGCGTTGCATATTCTAAATATTCCTTTGGAAGGCACGCATCACCGAGGGATTGACGATGCAAAAAATATTGCCAAGATTTTAAATTGGTGCTTGAAAAACCAAAAATAATAACCAACCACGGATGTAAATCCGTGGTTTTATAGTCTGTATGTTTTTCTAGACTGCGGTTTTTGACAAGCTTCCGTTTGTTGCCGCTACAGCCACCCCAACGATAGAAGATATGACTATGGTAATGGCTAAATCTAATGCAAAGTTCTTATAATCAACTTCAACAGAATTCGAACGCATAAAGAAATTGGTATAAAGCCCAAGAAAAAGACCAATAACGGCTCCTGCTTTGGCGCCGGTAATAAAGTTTGAAATAGATGCCCATTTTATAAAAATGTAGGAAATGAAAAAAGCAAAAGCCATGCATCCCAAAGCAATAAACGCCATATTGGCTGGATGCCCTGTAAAATGATCGCTAAAGAGGGTTCCATAAAATAACCAGCCTAACAAAAAATCTACAATTCCGCCGACAATTCCGGCTACAAAAAAGTTTTTTACTTTCATAATGGTTTGGTTTTAATTGGTTTATGTTGTAAATGTAATTAAAATTTTAATCCAATTTAACATTTTATTAGATGTTTTAATCAACACACGGCTTAAATTTTACCTTGCTGTAAATGCTGCTATTTCAAGCATAAAAAAACCACGAAGATGATTCGTGGTTTCGTTTTTATGCTTGCTTATAAATCTTGTCGTATAATTTTTGGTAAATCTCCTTGACGTTTTTACGTTTCAGTTTCATCGTTGGAGTCAGGTGTCCTGAGTTGATTGACCAAACATCTGGTGTGAGTTCGAATTTTTTGATTTGTTCCCAATGGCCGAATTTGGTATTGATTCCGTCGATTTCTTCTTGGAAACGTTTTTTTACATCTTCGTTTTCTACTAATTCTTCGTTTGAACCGATTTTAATCCCTTTCTTTTTTGCCCAAGCTTTTACAAATTCAAAATCAGGCTGGATTAAAGCTGCAGGCATCTTTTCTCCATCACCGATGACCATAATTTCGCCAATAAAACGGGATTGTTTCATTGCATTTTCAATCAATTGCGGCGCGATATATTTTCCTCCAGAAGTCTTGAACATTTCCTTCTTCCTGTCGGTTATTTTCAAGAAGCCGTCTTTGTCAATCTCGCCGATATCTCCCGTGTGGAAATAGCCGTCAACAATGGCTTCGTTCGTTTTTTCCTCGTCTTTGTAATAGCCCATCATCACATTCGGACCTTTGCAAAGAATTTCCCCATCTTGCGCAATTTTTACTTCTACATTGTCAATTACCTTTCCGGCCGTACCTATTTTGAAACCTCCGTTGCGGCGGTCGTTTACTGATATTACTGGTGAAGTTTCCGACAGTCCGTATCCTTCCATGACATAAATTTCTGCGGCTGCAAAAACTCGTGCTAGCCTTGGCTGTAATGCGGCGCTTCCGTTTACAATCAATTCTAGATTGCCGCCCAAACCTTCTTTCCATTTGCTGAAAATAAGTTTTCTGGCCAGTGATAATTGAACGCCATACCACCAACCGTTGGCGCCATTTGGTTCATATCTTAATCCGACAGAAATCGCCCAAAAGAAAAGTTTCTTTTTGATTCCGGTTAATTCTGTGCCTCTTGCGATGATTTTTTCGTATACTTTTTCGATAAGTCTCGGAACGCCAGTCATTACATTTGGCTTCACTTCCTTGACATTGTCGGAAATTTTTTCAATTGATTCTCCAAAATAAATGGCCACGCCATAATATTGATACAAATAAGTAACCATTCGCTCATAAATGTGACAAATTGGAAGAAAACTCAAAGCCTTGCTTTTCCCTGCATCAAACGGAATTCTTTTTTCGCTACCTAAAACATTGGAAACTATGTTGTTATGAGAAAGCATCACACCTTTTGGTTTTCCAGTAGTTCCAGACGTATAGATTATCGTTGCCAAATCCTCTGATTTTACCGCATCCTTTCTGGCTTCAACTTCGCTTTGGTTGCTTTCGTCTTTTCCAGATTCTAATAATTCTTCCCAGTTTTTACATCCAGAAATGCTATTGAAACAGAAAACTTCCTTTAAATTCGGAACTTTTGCCTTGATGGAATTTACTTTTTTCAAAACTTCTTCATCCGAAACAAAACAATAGATCGCACCCGAATGATTTAGGATAAATTCATAATCGTCTTCAGTAATCGTTGGATAAATCGGAACATTTTGCGCGCCGATTTGCAGAATTCCGATGTCCATAATATGCCATTCGGTTCTGTTATTTGAAGAAATGACCGCAATTTTATCATCTTTTTGAATTCCTAATCGCAAAAGCGCACGAGAAATCGTATTTGCTTTCGCTAAATATTCATCAGTTGAGGTCTTGACCCATTTTCCGTCATACTTGGTAGCCAACGAATCTGGAATACTATATTTTTCCTGCTGATGATAAGGAAAATCAAACAATCTGGTAATTGAAGCCATGGTGAAGATAATTAAATTCCCTGCAAAATAGGAAATTATAAATAAATGACCAATCTTTTTATCATTTCCGAAATCATATTTATAAATGTTTTCACATTTAATGATATAGTCAATTCTGAATCATGCAATTAATAAAAAACAAATGTCTTAATTTAGTTTTTTATTAACCTAGTTCAATGCAAAACGATTTAGGTCTGCTTAATTTTACCAAACTAAAAATATTAATTATGAGCTATACAATTATAAATAACGAAAAAGACAAACGATTTGAAATTCACGAAGACGGATTTGTCGCTTTTGAACAATATGAACTTTTTGAAGGCGGTATTTCTTACTTGCACACCGAAGTTCCAAAAGAATTAGAAGGAAAAGGAATTGCTTCTGCGATTGCTAAATATATTTTGGATTATGCAGAAGAGAACAATTTAAAAGTAAAACCTTATTGTCCTTACATTAAAGCTTACATTGATAAACATATTGAATATCAGGCGAATTCAGTTTTTCATAATCCTGATTTGGCACATTTTAAAAAATAAGAGTCTATTTTTTTCTAGAAATTAATATGCTAATTAAATAGCAGAGTACAATTCCAAAAGTATAAGCCAGCAAATCGCTCCATAAAAACCCCTGTCCTAGAACTAAATGTCCCAAAGTTGATTTTCTAATTTCGACGAGCCAATTTGGCTGGTATAATTGCAGAAATTCAATTGTGCAGCAAATTAGAATAGCAATAGTTGCAATGGCTATTTCTTTTGGTTTTTTAAGTAAAAATCGAACTATGAAATAAATCATCATAGCATATAAGAGGTCTCCAACAAATAGCGGAACCATATTAACTTTTCTGGAAGTAAGCCCAAGAATGATTATAAAACAAATAATAAATAAATAACGAATTCGAGTTTTCATAAATGTAAAGAAATATAAAAGGCTTTCAATTTGAAAGCCTAGTTTTATAAAATCTTATTAAAAATGAAAAATAACGCAATAAGAAATAGGCATATTTCTGAAAGCAGCAAAATGTCAAATGCGATTACCCTCAAGATTAGTTTTGATTTACTATAACTTAATTGAAAAGCGTTATAATAGCCATAGCTAATATATAATAATAAAATTATCGGAGTTGATCGGTCAATAAAAAGTGCAACGGTTGAAAAATTTTCTAGAAAATCTACGAAGGAAAGTATCATACTAATCAAAGTAATGAGCATTACACCTAGAAAAATCATTCCTGAAATTATAAAGTGCTCGCTCAGGTTTAATTTTTTTCTTCGAAAGAGTATAAAACTGGTCAATGCAAAAAAAGGAATCAGAGAAAGAATTAATATTTTGCTATGATCTGATAGGAATGTATCGGGTTTTTGGCTCATTTTTTCGATTTCTCCGTGTAATTCAGGATAGTAAACGGATTGGAGTTTATTATAATAATTTACCAAAAAAAGTTGAAGTCCTACGAGCAAAATGGTTAAATAAAATACGTTATAATATTTAATTCTTTTGCCACTTATGTAATCTAAAGCCGCTTTTCCTGGCCGAGTAAGCGCTTCTTTCATTGTAAATAGAATGCCTTTTTCAACGTGCCAAACACCATGAAGAATATCATGAACCAAAAAATGCTTGAAATTTATTCGATGTGTATCTGTTTTTTGTCCGCAATTGGAACAATAATTTCTTTCTGTTATTTCATCGCAATTCAAGCAGACAGGGCTTTTCATAAATTTTAGTTTTTGGCTTTGCTAAAATAGAAAAAGGCTTCCATTTTCTGAAAGCCTTTCCTTAAATATTTAAAAATAATCTATTTTTTATTTTCCACCCATTTTCTAGCATTCACAAAAGCTTCGTGCCAAGGCGAAACCTCGTCGTTTCTGCCTTCTGGATAATTCGCCCAGTTCCATTGAAAAGTCGAACGCTCAATATGTGGCATCATCGCCAAGTGTCTTCCTGTTTTATCGCACATCATTGCAATGTTAAAGAAAGAACCATTTGGATTGGCCGGATAGTTTTCATAGCCATATTTTCCAACCACATTATATTGGTCTTCCGTGTAAGGCAAATCAAATTTTCCTTCTCCGTGCGAAATCCAAACACCTAAAGTGCTTCCTGCCAAAGTGCTCAACATTACTGAATTATTTTCTAAAACAGAAACAGAAGTAAAGCCACTTTCGTGTTTATGGGAATCGTTATGTCTTAATTTTCCATGCACTTCGTGTTCTGGATTGATCAATTCCAATTCCATAAACAATTGTGCTCCGTTGCAAATTCCAACCGATAAAGTGTCTTCTCTTTTGAAGAAATTATCCAAAGCCGCTTTTGCTTTTTCATTGTATAAAAACGCTCCAGCCCAACCTTTTGCAGAACCCAAAACATCTGAATTAGAGAAACCTCCAACTGCTCCGATGAACTGAATGTCTTCTAAAGTTTCACGGCCAGAAATCAAGTCGGTCATGTGAACGTCTTTTACGTCAAAACCTGCCAAATACATCGCATTTGCCATTTCTCGTTCCGAATTGCTTCCTTTTTCACGAATAATCGCCGCTTTTGGTCTTGGCTTAGAAAAATCAATCTCTGGTTTTTTTCCTGTAAAATGTGCTGGGAAATTATACAGCAAAGGTTGGTTTTTGAAATTGTCAAAACGTTCCTTAGCTTTTAATTCACCTGATTGTTTTCTGTCTAAGAAATACGAAGTTTTGTACCAAGTATCTCTAGCTTCTGCCACGTTAATCGAAAGATTTTGATCTCCGTTTTTAATGGTAACGGTATCGCCTTCTTTTACTTTTCCGATATTGAAAAATGCTACCTTATTTTCGTTCAAAATTGTTTCAACCGAAGCATCCGCTTGGAAAACAATCCCGATATTTTCAGAAAACAATACTTTGATTGTATCTTCTTCGCAAAGTAAATCTAAGTTATAATCAGCTGCTAAATTTACATCTGCAAAACACATTTCTAACAAAGTTGTGATCAAACCACCGCTTCCTATATCGTGTCCTGCTTGGATTTTATCTGCTTTTATCAATTCTTGCACTACGTTGAAAGCCGTCTTGAAATTTGCCGCATTTTTAATCGTTGGAACTTCATTTCCAATCTTATTCAAAACCTGTGCAAAAGACGAACCTCCTAATTTGAAATCGTCTTGAGAAAGGTTAATGTAATAAATATTTCCGCCATTTTTCTTTAAAACGGGTTCCACCACTTTTTGAATATCCGTGCAATTTCCACCTGCAGAAATTATTACAGTTCCAGGAGCAATCACGTCTCCATCAGGATACTTCTGTTTCATTGAAAGTGAATCTTTTCCTGTCGGAATGTTGATTCCCAATTCGATGGCAAAATCTGAACAACCTTGAACTGCTTCGTATAAACGAGCATCTTCACCTTCATTTTTACAAGCCCACATCCAGTTGGCCGAAAGCGAAATGCCTTTCAAACCGTCTTTAATCGGAGCCCAAATAATGTTTGACAATGATTCTGCAATTGCAGTACGGCTTCCCGCAGCAGGATCAATCAAGGAAGCGATAGGAGAGTGGCCAACAGTCGTAGCAACACCTTCTTTTCCTAAATAATCTAACGCCATCACGCCAACATTGTTCAAAGGCAATTGCAATGGTCCAGCACATTGCTGTTTGGCAACTTTTCCGCCAACACAACGATCCACTTTATTTGTAAGCCAGTCTTTACAAGCAACAGCTTCCAATTGCAAAACTTGGTCAAGATACTTTCTGAAGTCTTCTTGCGTATAGTCTAAATCCGCATATTTTCTATCAATTGTCGTATCGGTCATTATGACTTTTGGAGAACTGCCGAACATATCTTCCAAGGCAAAATCCATCGGTTTTGCACCCGTAGTTTTCGATTCAAAAGTAAAACGGTGGTTACCCGTTACATCTCCAACTTGGTACATCGGCGAGCGCTCACGATCAGCGATTTTTTGTAAAGTTTCGATGTCTTTTTGACCGATCACCAATCCCATTCTTTCTTGAGATTCGTTACCGATGATTTCTTTTGCAGAAAGCGTCGGATCGCCGACTGGCAATTTATCCAAATCGATCAATCCGCCTGTTTCTTCTACTAATTCTGAAAGACAATTTAAATGTCCGCCAGCACCGTGATCGTGAATCGAAACAATCGGGTTTTCATCGCTTTCCACCAATCCACGGATGGCGTTTGCAGCACGTTTTTGCATCTCAGGATTCGAACGCTGGATGGCATTCAATTCAATTCCAGAACTGAAAGCGCCAGTATCTGCAGAAGAAACCGCAGCACCGCCCATTCCGATTCTATAATTTTCTCCACCTAACAGCACAACCTTATCGCCTGGCTGTGGTTTTTTCTTGATGGCTTGATTTAATTTTCCATAACCAATACCTCCAGCTTGCATAATTACTTTATCGTAGCCAATTTTTCGATTATTTTCGTCATGTTCAAAAGTCAAAATTGAACCAGTAATCAAAGGTTGACCGAATTTATTTCCAAAATCAGAAGCTCCGTTTGAAGCCTTAATCAAAATATCCATCGGCGTTTGGTACAACCATTTTCTTTCGTTCATGGCTTCTTCCCATGGACGATTTTCTTCCAAACGAGAATACGAAGTCATATAAACAGCAGTTCCCGCCAATGGCAAAGAACCTTGTCCACCCGCCAGACGGTCACGAATTTCTCCACCAGAACCAGTTGCAGCACCGTTGAAAGGCTCCACCGTTGTTGGGAAATTATGCGTTTCCGCTTTAAGCGAAATTACCGAATCAAAATCTTTTGTTTCGTAAAAATCAGGTTTGTCAGCTGATTTTGGTGCAAATTGCTGTACTTTCGGACCTTTTACAAAAGCCACGTTATCTTTATAAGCCGAAACAATATCGTTCGGATTTTCAGCAGATGTTTTCTTAATTAATTTGAATAGGGAAGAAGGTTTTTCTTCTCCGTCAATCACGAAAGTTCCGTTGAAAATCTTGTGACGGCAGTGTTCTGAATTTACTTGTGAGAATCCAAAAACTTCTGAATCTGTCAGTTTTCGGCCTAGTTTTACAGCTAAATTATCTAAATATTCTACTTCTTCCTTGCTCAAAGCCAAACCTTCCTTTGCATTGAAAGATGCAATATCTTCAATTTCAAGAATTGGTTCTGGCTGTATATTTATGGTATAGATTTCTTGGTTTAATTCAGCATATTTCTGAGAAAGCATTGGATCAAAATCAGTGAAAGCTTCTGTTACTTTCTGGAATTCTTCAATTCTGATGATGCCTTCAATGGCCATATTTTGTGTAATCTCAACAGCATTCGTACTCCACGGAGTAATCATTGCGGCACGAGGACCAACAAAAAAATCCGCTAAGACGGATTTTTCTATTTTATGTGTGTTGCCAAAAAGCCAGTTTAATTTTGAAATGTTTTCTGCCGAAAGCTCGTTTTGCGTTTGAACTGCAAAAACGGTGCTGCTTTCGTTTCCGAAGAAATGAATCATTGTGTTTATTTTAGTTGTTGTTGTGGTGCAAATTTAGTTCAAAAACTCGTAAAGTCAAAGTCTTAAATAAAAAGTTCAAAAACATTTTAATGAATAAAAAAAGACCATCTTTCGACAGTCTTTTTAAGTTATAGTGCGAGAAATTATTTTTTTCTAGTCATTTTAATTTCCATGCTTTTGTATTCTTTTCCGTCTGGAGTTAAATCATAAGATTCCATTTTTTGATTATTGGCATCAATCATTGTCATAACCTGTCTGATTTTTTTTGTCTTTTTGGTCATTGGATCGACACATTCTCCTGTAAAATTGATTGATTTTGTAGCTTCATCATATTTTCCATTCATTGTCATAATTCCAGTTGCCATATTATCTATCCAAGTCGAATTATATTCTTTTGAAGCGTTGTTATAGGCAACAGTACTAATTCCTTCAAATGGCATTCCTTCAAAAGTCCCTTTATGTCTTGATTCTTGATAACGTCCTCCTAAAATCATTTTTGTTTCGGCAGTCATTTTTGAGGTAGTAGGCTTTGCGTCTGGGGACATCCACATTGTTACTTCTTCATTCCAAGAACCAGTGTCAGTTGCCAGCATTTTGTGCATTTCGCCAGGCGTTGCATATTCTTGCCAAGCTTTCATCATTGCTACAGAATCCATGGGCTGGGAAGGAGTACTTTCTGAAGGAATAGAATCTTTTTCAACTACAACTTCTTCTTTTTTGTTGCAGGACGCAAAGCATATTAGTAATGCACCTAAATAAAGATAATTTTTTTTCATGACTCTCTTTTTATTGATTTATTCTTATAAAATTAAAAAATAAAACTGTAAATCATGAGAAAAAGCTATCTGATTTTTGTTATTCAATAGAAAAATTATAAGCACCTAAATCAGATGGTGAATTTCTAGGTTCTCCTAAAATGTCAGTTCCGCCACTATTTGTTCCCGCGCCTTTTGCTTCTGAATCGCTGCTAATTCTTAAGTTGTTTTTATTTGCGTCAATAAAACGAGGATTTTTATTCTGTAAGTTGCTATTTGTATTTATAAATGCATACAATGGATTATTAGCTATATTAGGAGAAGTACTCAACTTAATAAGGCAGTTTGCAAATTGTGTGTCAAAAGTATTTGAGGAATCTTCCTTAGCAATTGACAGCGCAGATTGATTTGTACCATAAATTATTGAATTCGTAAAGCTTGCATTCAATGGTTGTGTCAAAGGAGTCGCGCCTTCAATATAATTGTCAATCCTCACTGCATATTTTTGTGTTCCCGACCAATTGTTGTTGAAAGTAGAATGCGTAAAATTATAAGTGCCACCATAATTGCAATACAAACTTGCCGAACCAGCTAAATTGATTACGACATTTTCACCTTGAATATTTCCCGTCTGGGCTAAAATTCCTGCATTTGCAGAATTGTAAATCTGTACGTTATTTAATTTTAAGTCAGGAGCCGCATTTCCAGAATTCCCAGAAACTAAAATTCCCACAGTTGCATTTTTAATTGTTAGGTTTGTGAACTCATGTCCTGTGCTTCCTTGAGTGAGCCAGATTGCAGACCATTGTCCCGGGCTATCAGAAAAAGCAGATTCTAATCGATCGCCTTCAAAAATCACTTCATTTTCTAAAGCTTCAGTATCAGATTTTGAGCCATTTATCTTTATAGAACTTTGATTAAAAGCAATCAAGGCCGAGCCAGAGTGAAAGTGAAGTCTTGACCCTGCGGCAATAGTAAGCGTTGTGGCAGGAGGAACAGCAGCATATCCATAAATAACATAAGGTTTTGCAGCGGTCATGTTTAATTCGTCGCCTTCTAAGAAAAAACCTTTGACCGGATCAGGATTTCCTTCTTCATCAACAAAAGGCAATGTTTCATAAACTCCTTCATCATCACGTGCTGGAAATAAAAAAACGGCATCCTTAACCAAAGTTACCAATTCTACCTTCTGAAAATGCGTTCCGGCGTCAAATTGAATTTGATCTGTATAGAGGTATTCAGCTTCGGGATTCTCAAATTCTGAATAATCAATTGTAGTTTCTATAAAAATAAAAAGGCTGTCTTTTGCTAAAAGCTCTACATTGCTGAAGATTTTTCCTTCTGCACCGACATCTCCTTGCATGCCGTCAATCATCATTCGGTATTTTGAATTCGTACCTTTTCCAAGCTGAATTGTCGGAATATTGATGTCTTTATTGCTTCGATTGTATACTTTTAAAGTGTAAGTACTTGAGCCAATATTTGTAAAAACCGTGTCTAGATAAACTGTATCTTTTGAAAATTGCAAATTTCCAGAACTTCTTTCAAAATCAAAATCTTTTCGGCAAGAAGTCAATGAAAGTACAAATACAATAAATAGGAAAAAAATAGAATTGCGCATCGGTTTTGAATTTTGGTAAAAATAGTAAAAATCTGTTTTGAAAATGCCTGAAATGTAAAAAACGAAAACAGCTTCAATCTAAACTCCAAAACGTTAAAATTAGTATCCTTGTTTTAACTTTTTCTGAAACGTATAAATGGCAGTTGCCCGTTAATTTTCCGTAATTTTGAAAATTATAAAATAAACAGAATGGCTTTCGATAAAAATACAATGCTTGAAAATTGCAAAAAATGGTGTGAAAACACTTTGATGCAAACTTTAGAAATAGAATTTATTGATGCTGGCGAAGGTTTTTTAAAAGCTAAAATGCCAGTAAATCCAAGAGTTCACCAACCGATGGGATTGTTGCACGGTGGTGCTTCTGTGGCTTTGGCAGAAAGTGTTGGAAGTGCAGCTTCTTTAATGTTTATTGATGTGGAAAAACAGGAAGTTCGCGGGATAGAAATTTCTGCAAATCACGTGAAAAGTAAACGTGCCGGAACAGTTTACGGCACGGCAAAAATCATCCACAAAGGAAGAATGGTGCATCTTTGGGAAGTTCGAATTACTGATGAAAATGATCTTCTGATTTCGCTATGCAAAATTACGAACATTGTCCTTGACCGAACAAAATGATGTCAGATCTACTTCAAAAAGCGCAGCAGTTTCTAGAGAAAAAGTTACCATTCGTAATCTATTCCAAACCAAACGAAACGCAAATTATCGGGTTGTTCCAAAAGGATGGCTCTTTAAATTATACAGAAAATTTCACCGAACAAGGTTTTGTTTTTGCTCCTTTTGATGGAGAAAAATTTATTCTAATTCAAGAAAATAGTTCTGAAATTTTAGTAGAAAAGTACGAAACAGTTTCTGATTCAAATACTTCGGAATTATTTGAAGAAATAAATAGTTCTGCTAAAGAAAACTTCGAGAATTTAGTTCAAAAAGGAATCGACGCCATTAATTCAGCTAAATTTCAAAAAGTTGTTTTGTCAAGAACCGAAACGGTTTCTGTTGAAAATAATGATGCTATTTTCTTATTTCAAAAACTTTTATTTAATTATCCGACCGCTTTTAAATATTGTTTTTTTCATCCAAAAGTAGGATTGTGGCTTGGTGCGACGCCAGAACAATTGCTGAAAGTGAATTCCAATCATATAAAAACTGTTGCTTTGGCTGGAACGCAGGTCTTCAAAGAAGGCGAAATTAAGTGGGAAAATAAGGAAAAAGAAGAACAACAATTTGTGACAGACTTCATTGTAGAAAATTTAAAGGAATTTGTCTCTGAGCAAAATCATTCAGAGCCTTATACTTTTAAAGCAGGAAATATCGTGCATATCAAAACGGATATTTCGGCAACTTTAAAAGACAATAAAGATTTGAAAAAAGTCTTGAAAATTTTACATCCGACTCCTGCTGTCTGCGGACTTCCGAAGAAAGAATCTAAGGAGTTTATACTTAAGAATGAAGGTTACAATAGAGAATATTATGCTGGATTTTTAGGAGAATTGAATAAAGATTTTGCTAAAAATGAGGAAGGCAATTCTGATTTATTTGTCAATTTGAGATGCATGAAATTAAAAGACAAAACGGCTAATCTTTTCATTGGTTGTGGCATTACAAAAGACAGCAATCCTGAAAAGGAATTCTTTGAAACTGTCAATAAATCAAAAACAATGAAGAAAATACTGGCTTAATACCGTGATTTTCTCCTTATCTTTATATAAAACAAAACAGAATGAAATTAGATATATTATTTTTTGGAGCGCATCCTGATGATGTAGAATTGGGTTGTGGCGCAACAATCGCAAAAGAAGTTTCACTAGGCAAAAAAGTAGGGATTATAGATTTGACAAGAGGCGAATTAGGTACTAGGGGAACTGCAGAAATTCGTGATGAAGAAGCTAAAAACGCCGCTGAAATTTTAGGAGTATCTGTTAGGGAAAATCTTGCCATGCGTGATGGTTTTTTTGTTAATGATGAAAATCATCAAATAGAAGTCATCAAAATAATTAGAAAATATCGTCCAGAAATTGTGATTTGCAATGCTGTCGACGATCGCCACATCGACCACGGAAAAGGAAGCAAATTGGTTTCAGATGCCTGTTTTTTATCAGGATTAATTAAAATTGAAACAGCAATCGACGGAATTGCTCAAGCGGCATGGCGACCAAAATTAGTCTACCATTATATTCAATGGAAAGATTTGAAGCCAGACTTTGTTGTGGATGTTACCGGTTTTATGGAAAAGAAAGTAAATTCTCTTTTGGCATATAAATCTCAGTTTTTTGATCCAAATTCTGATGAACCGACGACCCCAATTGCAACAAAAAACTTTCAAGACAGCATACTTTACCGTGCTCAAGACTTAGGAAGGCTCATAAATTCAGAATATGCAGAAGGATTCACTGTTGAAAGATATTTGGCAGTCAATAGCTTAGCAGATTTGGTATAATTTTTTTAAATTTTTATTTGCAGAAATCAATTTTTGCGGTATATTTGCACTCGTTAAACAAATGGTGGTTGTAGCTCAGCTGGTTAGAGTATTGGTTTGTGGTGCCGAGGGTCGCCGGTTCGAACCCGGTCAGCCACCCATTTTTACAAAGCTTCAGAGAAATCTGAAGCTTTTTTTTTGCTTTCTAATTAATGCTAATTAAAACTTAAATCAAATGCTTTTCAAGGCAAGAATGATTAAATTAGTAAGAAAACAAACATCATGTCACAGCAAATTTTTATAGGAAACCCGATTTCCTTTAAGTCGTTAAGAGATTATATTTTTGACCATAAAATTAACAAAGGGGATTCTATTGTCCTAAATCCGTTAAATTATCAAAGCATTATTGAGGAGATTAAAAACTCTACTGAAGAAATTGATATTCCGATTAATATTTTTGGAATTTTGTTAGTTCAACACGATTCTGTTGAATTAGGAAAAATTCAGATTATAAAAGATGAAAACCTAAATTCATAACATATATTGATATTTTTTGATATTTTTCTGTATTGTAAGATTTAATTGTTTATTTTGGTTGAAAAATAGCTTGAAGAAGATAAAAGCCGAAATTATAAACACTTAAATTAAATTTTTTTATGGGAACATTTCTTATTACCAAAAGAAAGAATGACGAATTTCAATTTGTACTAAAAGCAGGAAATGGAGAAGTTATTCTTACAAGCGAAGGTTATGCAAGCAAAGCAAATTGCACAAACGGAATTGAATCAGTGAAAAAAAATTCACAAGATGATTCGAAATTCGAGAAAAAAGAAGCTAAAGACGGAAGAACTTACTTCAACTTAAAAGCGACAAACGGGCAAATTATTGGTTCAAGCCAAATGTATGCTTCCACTTCAGGAAGAGATAACGGAATTGAATCTGTCAAGAAAAATGCTCCTGTTGCAGACGTTAAAGAGGATTTATAGAAAAATAAAAAGCTCCGAAGAAATTCGGAGCTTTTTTTATTATTTGCCATCTTTATCAACCTTGATACGCTCTTTTCGGTTAGCCAATTCCCATGCTGTAGCAAAAACCAATTGTGCTCTTTTTTGTAATAAATCATACTCGATTTTATCGGGCGTATCAGTTGCTTTGTGATAATCTGCATGGACTCCGTTGAAATAAAATAAGGCAGGAACTCCGTTTTTTGCAAAATTGTAATGATCTGAACGGTAATAAATTCTTTCAGGATCGTTTCTGTCATTGTATTTATAATCAAGCAACAATTTTATGTAATCCTTATTTGCTTTTTCAGAAATAGTATGCAATTCTGAACTCAATCGATCAGAGCCAATTAAATAAACATAATTTCCATTGTCTTTGTGCTTTTCATCACGGCGACCAATCATGTCAATATTTAAGTCAGCGATTGTGCTTTTTAAAGGAAATAGTGGATGTTCTGAATAGTATCTTGAACCGTGAAGTCCATGTTCTTCTCCGGTTACATGTAGAAATAAAATAGAACGTTTTGGACCGTGACCTTCTTTTTTAGCTTGCATAAAGGCCTGAGCTAATTCTAACAAAGCAACAGTTCCTGAGCCGTCATCGTCAGCACCATTAAAGACTTCGCCATTTTTCATTCCAACGTGGTCATAATGGGCAGAAATCACTAAAATTTCATCAGGTTTTTCAGTTCCTTCAATAAATGCCCAAATGTTTTCTGAGTCATTTAATTTTGGACTGAATGATTTGCTCATGAATTCTGAAGGCACTTTTTGATAAAAATCGGTTGCTCCCTTTGGAAAAGAAATACCCATTTTTTCATATTGAGAAATTAAGTATTTTCCGGCTTTCTTTTGACCTGGTTCTCCTGTATTTCTGCCTTCCATTTCATCTCCTGCAACAATATACAAATGTGTTTTAAGTTCATCTGCTGTAATTGTTTTTAGATATTTTGTTGGTTTTTGTGCTGAACAGCTTGCTAAAACTAGCGAGAGTATGAATCCGGTGATTAGTGATTTTTTCATATTAAAAGATTAATGAACTGTATATATTGAATAGGCAAATAATGCAACTAAAAAGAATAACATTAAAAAAATGTTTATGATAAATAAAATTAGGACTTTTAATCTGGAAATGTATTTTTTCTCACCAAAAAAAGTGCTGTGAGCTCTAAAAAAATAAAAGAAAGCGTAGGCAACCGTAGCCATTCCTATTAAGCCTGAAATTGCGTTTCCACTATATATGAGTGCAAACAGCCAATCTATAACTATACAGATAGTAAAAAGAAGTAATAAAAATGCAAAATAGTGCAAGGTGAAAACACCACTATCAAAGTAGTACCATCTTTTTTTACCATGAAAAAGCCAGAGAAAAAAAGCAAAAACTGGCATATAAAGAAATAATACCTTTGGAATGTTGTGCTTCAGGTTTTCTTCAATCTGTTTTCTATATTCTGCTTTTGCAACCTTCCCTTTATTTTTTATGGTATATTTATACGCATAATATTGAAGTCTAGACATTTTTTTTTGCTCAGCTTCACTATTTTTAATAGAATCCAGTTGCTTTAAATTTGAAATAGGAGGACCATTGAAAACAACGACTTCTTTTTTGTCAATTTCTTTTTGATCAATTTCATTTACTATAGCTTTTTTTTCAGAATCTTTTTTATCAACAAATGAAAATTCAGGAAGTAAATTAGGAAGCAAAAACGCCACAAAACTTATGAAAATATAAAGCTTAACCGGCGGTACATATTTCTTTCTTTTTCCTTCTAAATATTCCTTCGTAAGTCGTCCTGGTCGAAACAACAGCGCTTTAATTGTTTTCCAAAAACTTCCATCATAATGCGTCAAATCTTCAATAAAATGGGTAAACAGATAATGAAATGACTGCCTTGTTTCAGTGTTTTCTTGGCCACAATTTGGGCAATATTTGTTTTCGACCACGAAGTTGCAGTTCAAGCAGGTTTTGTCAGTTCTTATTTTGCCGTGTCCCATTTTAAGTTTCAAATTTTAAAATGCTAAAACTATAAATTTTTTAAGTAAAACGGTCGAAATTGACCATAATTTTACATAAAAAAGTAAGGCCTCATCACCTTAGTGCTGAAGCCTTACGCATGAATTACAACTAACTCTAAATTAACGTGATTGCAATTCGTGTTTGCCTTCCTTAATTTCTTCCACCATTTTTTTGTTAAATGCAGGAAGATCGTCAGGATTTCTGCTAGTTACAAGTCCATTGTCAACAACCACTTCTTCATCCGTCCAAATGGCTCCGGCATTGATCAAATCATTTTTTACAGAAAAAAATGAAGTAACATTTCTGCCGTCTAAAACATCGGCATCGACTAAAATTTGTGGTCCGTGGCAAATGGCCGCAACCGGTTTTTTATCTTCAAAAAAGTCTTTTACAAATGAAACTGCTTTTTCTTCTCTTCGCAATAAATCAGGATTGATGACACCTCCTGGTAAAACCAATGCATGATAATCTTTTGAAGAAACTTGATCAAGCGTTTTGTTTACGTCATATTCTTTTCCCCAGTTTCCGTCAGCCCAGCTTTTTATTTTACCGCTTTTAAGACTTACTATATCTGCTGTCCAGCCTTGTTGTTCTAAATATTCTTTAGGTGATTGCAATTCGCTTTCTTCAAATCCGTTGGTTGCTAAAATGGCTATTTTCTTGCTCATAGTTTTTCTGTTTTGTTATATTAATATCTTGGTTTGTATAAAGTTACAATAACCAATTTCGAACTCAATTTAAAGCAATATTAAAGTTGTCTTAATCTTTGTTAACAAACTTTTTTATTTAGTAATTTCAAGTAAAATTAAAATCTATGCAAGATATTTTTGAATGGGAAAGGGTATTGATAAATGATCATCCTTATGAATTTCTTTTCGAAGTAGTTTTTAGGTCGTTCGTCATGTTCGTTATTTTATTGATCACCCTGAGATTTACCGGAAAAAGAGGCGTGAAGCAACTTTCTATTTTTGAAACCGTAATTATCATTGCACTTGGTTCTGCCGCAGGCGACCCGATGTTTTATGAAGATGTTGGAATTATTCCGGCTGTGACCGTTTTTCTGGTAATCATATTGTTATATCGTTTTGTAACCATGCTAACCGGAAAATTCAAATGGTTTGAAAAGCTTTTGGAGGGAGAAACAAAATGCCTAATTGAAGAAGGCAGGTTTTCTATTTCAAGCTTTAAAAGGGAAGGCTTGGCACAAGACGAATTCTTCTCAGAGCTGCGTCTCTATTCTGTTGAACATTTAGGACAGGTAAAAAATGCTTACTTAGAAACTTCTGGAGAAGTCAGTGTCTTCTTTTACAAAGACGAAGATGTAAAATACGGACTTCCGCTTTTGCCACAGTTGTTTTGTAAAAAAAGCAAAACAATTTCTAAAGAAGGTATTTATGCTTGCACCTTTTGTGCGCACACGCAACAGATAAATACAACGGTGGCTTCTTGTGAAGTTTGTAAAAAAACCGAATGGGTGGAAGCGATTAAAACCTTGCGAATTGCTTAATTTTGTATCATGATTAAAATTCAACCTACCGACAATTACAAAGCTATTCAAGATATTGCAGGAAAAACTTGGCCTGCCACTTATGGCGCAATTCTTTCTTCTGAACAAATTCAATATATGTTCTCAATGATGTATGATTTGGAAGCACTTAAAAACCAAGCTGAAACTAAGAATCATCATTTTATAATTGCCGAAGAAGACGGAAACTTTCTCGGGTTCGCTTCCTATGAATTTGATTGCCACGACAAACCGATAACAAAAATTCATAAAATCTATATTCTTCCAGAAACACAAGGAAGCGGTATCGGCAAAAAACTACTTTATTATATTTCTGAAAAGGCGAAAGCCAACAATCAAGATTATCTTTCCTTAAATGTAAACCGTTTTAATGATGCCATTCATTTTTATAACAAAATGGGTTTTGAAAAAGTAGGCGAGGAAGATATCAATATTGGAAACGGATATCTAATGGAAGATTTTATTATGCAGAAAAAACTCTAGTTTTTATACTTTTTTTGTATAAACATTAAGAAGTCAATAACATACATCCGTTTTTATTAATCATAACTTTGAGTAACAACCAATCTAAATACTCAAATTATGATAACGCAAATTCACAACCTGCCTGATAACATGGTCGGTTTTCGTTCGAGTGGAGAAGTGACAAAAGATGATTTCGAAATAGTAAAAGCTAAAGTAGAAAAGCTTGTCGACAAAACAGGCAAACTCAATTATTTATTATATCTAGAAAATTCTCCCGCTGATTTTACTTTCGGCGCATGGATGCAGGACGCTTTGCTGGGCATAAAAAATCTAACAAAATGGAACCGAGCTGCTATTATTTCTGATTCAGAGACTGTCGATAAATTTACATCAATTTTTAGCAAATTGATGCCAGGCGAGTTTAAAGTCTTCCAGAAGAATGATTTGGAAAGAGCAATCGATTGGACGTCAGAAAAAATAGATGTAGAAGATTAAAAACCAACTAAAATTAAAGTATTATGGGAGATCATAAAAATTTAAACAATGAAGAAGCAGTTGCAAAACTAAAGAAGCTTGCTGAAGATATCAGAGTCTGCATGTTTTGTACTGATTTGTCTCACGTTCCGTTTTCAACAAGGCCAATGAGTATTCAAGAAGTCGATGAATTCGGAAATATATGGTTTTTAAGCGGTGCCGATAGTGATAAAAACTTTGATATCAAGCAAGATGAAAATGTACAATTGCTTTTTTCTAAAAATTCAAGCAACGAGTATTTGAATGTATTTGGAAAAGCCTATATCTACAAAGACAAATCAACCATAGAAGACAAATGGAGTCCGATTGCCAAAGCATGGTTTTCAGAAGGAAAAGAAGATCCTAATTTAACTGTGATCCGAGTACAGCCTGATTATGTTTACTATTGGGATACCAAAAGCGGTAAAGTAGTTTCACTATTGAAAATTGCCGTAGGCGCAATAATAGGAAAACCGCTCGATGACGGTATTGAAGGAAAATTATCAGTTTAGTTTTATTGATCAATTGAGAAGAAGCTTCTGGGAAACTAGAAGCTTTTTTGTTTTATAATACAATCATAATCTGTTGATGTAATATTCTATAAAATCTTTATTTTATCCTAAAGGGTCTTGCTTAAATTTTAACAACATTTATACGCATTTCCAATTACTTCTCTCGTAAATTTAAATGTTGTACCACCACAGCTACCCGCCTATGCAAAAGAATACTATTATTTCCCGTTTTCTTGACAAAAGACACAATCTTCCTCGCTGGATGAAGATTGCCTTTAAAATTATTTGTGGCATACTGCTATTTATTATCGTGGCTTATATAGGTTTGGCGTTTTATATCAATACCAATAAAAAAGAAATACTGGCGAAAGTTACTTCTGAAATCAATGAAAATTTGAACGGAAAGTTTACAGCTGAAACAATGGAGCCTACTTTTTTAGAAGGCTTTCCAAAGATTTCCTTGCGACTCAATAATGTTGTTGTGAAAGATAATCAATGGTCGAAACATAAGAAGACGTTACTGAAAGCGGAAGATTTTAATATCTCTATCAATGCCATGGCTTTTCTTCGTGGCACTGTTGAAATTAAAAAAATACAAATCAGCAACGCTGTCATTTATCTTTATGAAGACATTTCGGGATACAGCAACACTTCTATTTTTAAAACCAAAAAAGAGAAGAAGGCAACAGATCAAGAGAATGATTCTTTTGCAGAGATCAAAGCATTTGAGCTAGACAATGTCAACTTTATTTCAGACAATCAAAGAAGAAACAAGCTTTTTGATTTTCAAATCGAGAATCTAAAAGGCACTATTGATTTTGTTTCAGAAGGTTGGAATGCTACTTTAAAGTTAGATGCTTTTGCCAAAAGTTTTGCCTTCAACACCAAGCACGGCAGTTTCATGAAAGATAAAGCTTTGAAAGGAAAGATTGAAATCAATTTTAACGAGCAGAAACAAGCTTTGACAATTGCCCCAAGTGCTTTAACAATTGGTGATAATGATTTTAATGTCGCCGGTGAATTTAATGTAGGTAAAGACAATTCCAAATTTTCTATAAAGATAAAAGTTGATGAAATTCTTTGGAAACAAGCCAGTAATATTTTGTCTAACAATATCAGTTTTCAGCTCAATCGTTTTGATTTAGAAAAGCCTATTGCCGTGACCTGTGATATTATCGGTGATTTAAATTCTGAGGGCGATCCGCTAATTTATGTCAATGCAAAAGTTAAAAACAATCGACTCCATGTTCCAGATGGGATTGTAGATAATTGCAATTTTACCGGAATATTTACGAATGAATTTATCAAAGGGAAAGGCTTTGACGATCCAAATTCTGCTGTGAAATTATATGGTTTTAAAGGTGAATACAAACAAATGCCTTTCACTATAGATTCTGCAATTATCAATGACTTTAATAAGCCTTTTGTCACAGGTGTATTTAAATCACAGTTTCCGTTGCAACAGTTGAACAATGCAATTGATGCCGACCTGCTAAAATTTTCAAGCGGAAAAGCCAATGTAGAATTGAAGTTTAAGGCAGATATAGTCAATTTAGAAATCACTAAGCCTAAATTCTCTGGACTGATAAATATCGAAAAGGGTGATGTGACCTATGCACCCAGAAATCTCCGTTTTAATAATGCAAATGTGGCGCTTCAGTTTACAGAATCTGACTTGCTAATTAAAAATATACAGCTTCAAAGCGGAAAAAGTATCGTTTTTATGGAAGGCGATATCCAAAATTTCTTGAATTTATATTATACTGATCCTGAGAAGATAGTTTTGAACTGGAAAGTAAGGAGCCCGCAATTGCATATGGCAGAATTTTTAGGCTTTTTAGGCGGAAGAAAGACGAAACGCATTGTTCAAAGAAAGTCTCCAAAGAGTAATATTAACGAAAACCTAAACTTTTTATTTGAGAAAAGCAACGTTGCCATGCAAGTCAAGGTCGATAAGTTTTATTATAATAAGTTTTATGCGACGAATGTTTTGGCAAACATAGTACTTTCAGAATCGGGGATTAATATAAACAAGGCGACGATCAATCATGCTGATGGTCAGGTTAATATCAGCGGAAAAATGACGCAAGGCAAGTCAAGCAATCATTTTTTAATGAACACTACTGTAAGCAATGTGAACATACAAAAGTTTTTTCACGCCTTCAATAATTTTGGTATGGAAACCATGTCCTCAAAAAATCTGAAAGGATTTCTTTTTTCTAAAGCTTCCCTGTCTGGAAATATTAATAATGATGGAAAAATGATTCCAAAATCAATGAACGGAAATATCACTTTTGATTTAAGGAAAGGAGCTTTATTGCAATTTGATCCAATTAAAAGTGTTGGCAAGTTCGCCTTTCCTTTTCGAAAACTTGACACGATTACGTTTACAAATTTAAATGGCAAATTAGATATCAGCGGTGAGAAGATTACGATTTCTCCCATGAAAATAAATTCTAGTCTCCTCAATATGGATTTAGCTGGCGTATATTCTTTTGGTCAGGGAACTAATATTGCTCTTGACGTGCCACTTCGAAATCCGAAAAAAGACAAAGACATTACAGATGAAGAACTCCTTGAAGAACGCAGAAATAGAGGAATCGTATTGCATCTTTTAGCTACTGATGATGAAGAAGGCAAGGTTAAAATCAAACTAGTCAGCAAAAAAACTAGGGATGGAGCAGTAGAATAAAATTCAAAAAGTTTTTATGTATAGGTAATACAACGACTTTATTTGCATTTCAACGACTTTAATTACTATTTCAACTGTTTGTATATAAGAAGCTTATCGACCTATTGCGTTTTTAATTATTTTAGTATCATTATTAATTTAAAAACTTATTTATGCCTTTTTTAAACTTAAATGAAAAGCATTACACGCCACAGGAAAAGATTGCTATCGTGGATGCGCTTAACGTCTTAGAAGCAATATTAAAACCGAAGCTGGTAATGCTTACGCCAGAAGAACGCTCAACATATGGTAGTGTAAACGAGCAAAACAAACTTGTAATTAACAAAGTTAAAGATTTGAGAGACATGCAACCCGATCTTTCAAGTCCAGATGTAGACTGGGAGGCTTTTGAAAACGATTATAACAGTCGTACTTTTATTCAAGGGATTATGATGCGTGTGGATAACTTGCAACTCGGACTTCAATCTTCAAAGATTATGCATGACTGGGACAATTATCAGGCTTCGCTTACTGATTATGATTATACAAAGTATAAGCAATCAACAGGAGCTAACGGGTATCAAGCAAAAGCTTTAGAAATTAAGCAATTTTTTAAGGGAGGCCCTTCACCATCTGGCTTAAATTCAAGTAACATTACTGAATAGTATCCAGTTTATTCTATTTAATGAGAACCTGAAAGCATTGTCTTTCAGGTTTTTTTATTGATTATTTTGACTGAATACTAACATGCCTAAATAGTTGTATTTGTCATATCATATGATACGTCTGATACCGCCATTTGATACGTCTGATACCGTCATTAATGACGTTGAAAAGCGCATTAATGGCGTTGTTGGTGTGCATTCATGGCGTTGCTGAGGCCATCAATGTGGTTATTTACCGCATTAGACACGTCTGTTACCGTCATTAATGACGTTCGTTAGCGCGTTAATAGGGTTGTTGGTGTGCATTCATGGCATCAGCAACGCCATGAATGCACACCAACAACCAGACTAACGGAGGTTAGTAGCATTTTTTTTATAAAATTTAGCTCTTTCCATTGCCGTTTTATTCCAACAAAGAATCCAATTAATTTTGATTACTTTTAAACTTTACCAAATTGCTATTATGAATAACGAAATACGACAGGCTTACTCACTGCCAACTGAATTAGAAAATAAAATATTTGATTTTCAAGAACAGTCTTGGGAGTTGCTAGAGGCACATAAAATTGATGAAGCTTTAGCAAAAATAACAGAAGCTTGGAATCTGCTTCCTGAACCAAAATTTAATACTTCTTGTTCTCATATAATCTTGTGCGACCTGGTTCCGTTTTTAAATGTTGCCGGAAAACATGCTGAGGCAAAAGCGCAATTAGATTCATGGCTATTAGATTTAAAAAATTGCGGTTATAAAATATACCATACAGAGCCATTTATATTGCTTGGAGAGACATTATTATATTTAAAAGAAACACAGCATGCCAAAGAAGCTTTTGAAGAAGCCGTATACTATGGTGCTACAAAAAGAGATTTTAGTGAAAAGCCTAGTTTCTATTTTGATGTCGCAAAGAAAAAGATAGAAGATGATGCTGAAATTGAGCGACTATTTGCTTTTGAAATTAATAATGATGCTAGAGAAGTGGCTATATCAAACATTGAACTGTCTGATGCCATTTTAAATCAGATTGAGTCATGGAGTGAAGAAGGCAATGAATATTTTGATGATGAAGAATATGAAAAAGCAATCGATGTGTGGAAAGAAGCATTAGCCACAATTCCAAAACCTCAAAATATATATTCAGAAAGTCTTTGGCTTGAAACTTCGATTGGCGATGCTTATTTTATGTTAGGAGATCATGAAAATGCTTTCCTATATTTCTTAAATGCTAAAAGTAATATTGAAGAGAATGCGTATGAAAATGCATTCATTATGTTGAGAGTAGGGCAGTTGTATTTTGAAGATAATGATCTTGAAAATGCACAAGAATATTTGTTAAGAGCTTATATGCTTGACGGAATTGAAATCTTTGAAGGAAGCAAAGAAAAGTATTTCGATTTTTTACAGCAGAATGCAAAGCTAGATTAATAACAAATAATTATTTCCCAATTATTTCTCTTCGATGCAAATCTCCCCATTCCTTTAATGCGAAGATTACATTTGTTAATGTTTTACTGTGTTCTGTCGGGGCGTATTCGACCATAGGCGGGAAAGTGTCATATACTTTTCTGGTCAAGAGTTTATTTTCTTCTAGAGCTTTTAATTCTTTTGAAAGCATTTTATCGGTTATTCCTGCAATCTCTTTTGAAATTTGTTTGAAACGTTTTGGTCCGCTAGATAGCGTTATTAAAATCGGCAATCTCCACCTTCCATTTAATACTTCCAAGGCATCTCTAACGGGCAAAAGTGCAGCGTTACATTCTGCACTTTGCAGATTGTGGTATTCAATTTTTTGTTCTTCCATAGTGTTTGCTGTTTGCTATCCTAAAGTATAGCGCTATACATGGGGATAGTACTATAAATTGGATAGTAAATGTATCTAGTTTTGTGCCTTCACACAAGTAAATTACTTTAAAAATGAAAAAAATTCTTAATATCATTACCAGTATTAAAGGGGAAGATTCTTTTAGTACTAAATTATCAAGCGCTATAATTGAAAAACTGCAAGAGACCAATCTTGAGAGTGAAGTATACACGCGTGATTTGGCTAAAAATCCTTTGCCTTATTTAGAAGCAGTGCATTTCACTTCATTTAATACTCCTGATGAAGCTCGAACAGCAGTACAAAGGGAAGCATTGCAGTTTTCTGATGAAGCTGTAAAAGAATTGTTTGATGCTGATGTCATCGTGATCGGTATAGGTCTTTATAATTTCGGAATTCCGTCAACCTTAAAATCATGGGTCGACCATATTGCAAGAGCAGGAGTCACTTTCAGTTATGCAGACGGCTATCCAAAAGGTTTAGTGGTTAACAAAAAAGTATATCTGGCTATTGCTTCAGGCGGTGTTTATACAAAAGGACCAATGTTAGAATATGATTTTACAGAAAATTATTTAAGAAAAGCATTAGGGTTTTTAGGGCTAACTGATATTACTGTTTTTAGAGTGGAAGGAACGATGGTGCCTCAACTGGCTGAAGATGCATTCCCGAAAGTTTTAAATACAATAGAGGAATTCGCTTTTTAATGAATATAAAAAACTGCAAGTTTATGGCTTGCAGTTTTTTGTATATAATATATTAACTGTTTTCGTATTTATATTTTCTTAAAGTAAGTTAAAAATATATAAATTTGTATTGAAATTGTAATGATTTCTAGAGTATATCTCGTCTAAGAAATTGTCAAGAATAATAATTAATACAGATTTATTATGGACAAACTTTATATTTTTACCATCTTCACTTTTTTGCTTTTCAGCAATGGGCTTGTTGCCCAATATGATACAAAACTATATAATAAGCTTCGTAAAGAACTTGCTAATGTAAAAGATGACACAACTAAAATTAGGGTGATGGCAGCATTAGGTGATTATTATATAGAAGAAGCTTATATGAAAGACATGAAAAAATCGATGGATACTGCCTTTCATTATGCAAAGAAATTAGAGAAATTCAGCAAATCTATAAATTCAAGTTATGGAATGAGTGAGACTAATTTGTTATATGCAAAAGGTTTTAGCATTATGTCAAGACATGTAGAAGGGGCTCGCCACGCTCAAAAAGCTATAGATATAAACTTAAAATCAGGAAATAAAAAAGATTTAGTTCGTTCTTACAGAACCTTGCTGATGGAATATAGATATCTGAAAGGAAATGATGAGAATATAAAGCTTGGTGAAAAAATTATTAAACTCGCAAAAGAATCTGGAAGCAATTTAGAAATAGCACAGAGCTATGAACTGCTGGCTGATTTTTATGAAGTCAATATGGATTTGCCTAAAACACTATATGTATTAGAACAATCTTTAAAATATTATAAATTGGCAGGTGAGGAGCGTGTTCAAAAAGTATATGCTTTTATGGCTACTCTCTATGGAACATTGGGTGAACAAGAGAAATCATATGAAGCAATTGTAAAATCAATTGCTCTTGTTGAAAGATTTAATGATAAAACCTATTATACTTCTACAGTTTTTAATATTGCGGGAAAAACCTACCGTGAAATGGAAAGATATGATGAAGCAGAAAAATATTATAAGAAGGCATATCAAAATTCGAAGCGATTTGGTGACGACGTTTTTGATGTTATAACAGCAAAAAGCTTAATCAGTATTTTAATTTTGCTTAAAAAAGAAGATGAGATTTTGCCTTATTTGTTAGAAATTGAAAAGAAATATGATAAGATCAGAAGTCCTTACAGAGAATTAGGAATTGCTGTTTTGCTTGAAAGATATACCACAATGAATAATCTTGCTAAAGCAGAAAAATATTTTAATTTGGCAAAACAATCATTTGGAAATTTGGAAGATACCGGTGCCGTGCAGCAGCAACTTTTTGATGGCATGGCGTTGTATTATTTCAAAACCAAAAGATATGATCTTGCAGCACAAAATGCTTTAAAATCAAAAGCAATATCTGAAAAGGCGAAGGCTAAGTTTAGGCTCAAGAAAAATTATGAAATGCTTTTTAAAATTGATTCTGCAAAAGGCAATTATCTTTCTGCTATAAAATATCAGAATATAGCAAGTCTTTATAACGACAGTCTTTTTAATGAAACAAAGAGCAAGCAACTTGCACAAATGCAGGTTCAATATGATGTTGAAAAGAAAGACAAAGACAACCTGTTGCTAAAACAGCAAGCTTCGTTGAGAGATGCAAAGTTATTTAAAGCAACGCTTATTAGAAACATAAGCTTTTTAGGAATTTTACTTTTAATTGTTGCTATCGGATTAATTTATAGACGATATATAATCAATCAAAAAATTAGAAAAGAAATTGATCATAAAAATCAAATTTTACTGCAATTGGTCGATGAAAAAGAATGGCTATTAAAAGAAATTCATCACAGAGTAAAAAATAATTTGCAAATTGTAATGAGCCTTTTAAACACGCAATCTCATTTTTTAAACGATGAAGTTGCCAAAGAAGCCATTAAAAATAGCCAAGATCGCATTCACTCGATATCGTTGATTCACAAGAAATTATATCAAACAGATAATGTAGTTTCTGTAAATATGGAAATATATATCAGGGAACTTACAGAATATTTTAAAGTTTCTTTTGATACAAAGCAAAGGTTGCGATTTGTTTTAGATGTAGAGCCCATCGAGCTCGATTCGTCACAAGCCGTTCCGGTTGGTTTAATTTTGAATGAAGCGGTGAGCAATGCTATAAAACACGCTTTCCCAGATAATAGAGAAGGCTTGATTGAAATTATACTTCATCGCTCTCAAGAAAATAAAATACTTCTTTCAATAAAAGATAATGGAATTGGAACAACTGATGATTTAAATGACCATTATTTTTCTTCGCTTGGCATCAAACTTATAAAAGGATTTAGTTGTGAACTGAAAGCAAAATTAGAATTTATAAACGATAATGGTCTTATGGTATATCTAGAATTGCCCGATATAAAACTTCAGGAAGGTGGTCATCCACATTATGAAATAAAAAACAAAGTAGCTTAAAAAAAAACTGCAAGCTGGTTGCTTGCAGTTTTAGTATATTATCAATTTAAAATTGATAACCTAGAATTAGAAAGGATATCCGATTGCGAGGTTAAAAACTAGGTTTTCTTTTCGCCAGCCACCATTGCCTAGAGAAATTTTATCAAAAACCCAACGTTCTCCTTCAGGCAGATATGGTTTTCTTAATGGGAAGGCCAAATCAAGCCGCAATATTAAAAAGGATAAGTCAAAACGTAAACCTGCTCCAGTACCCACTGCCAATTGTTCATAGAATTTTCCTGTAAATTCAGCTCCTGGTCTTGCATCATCTTTGTTGATCAGCCAGATATTTCCAGCGTCAACAAAGATAGCGCCGTGGACAATGCTGAATAATTTCGCCCGATATTCTGTGTTTAATTCAAGTTTTAAATCTCCAGATTGATCCGGCAGAAATGAATTAGACGCAACGCTATCTTTAAAAGTACCAGGACCAATAGAACGCGCTCTGAAAGCACGAATGCTATTTGTTCCTCCAATAAAAAACTGCTTTATGAAAGGCATTTGGTCAGAATTTCCATAAGGAACTCCGACGCCTGCAATAATTCTGCTGGCTAATTGCGAATCTCTTCCTAATTTTAAATAATGGCGAAACTCATGTTCCATTTTAGCGAATTGGCTGAAAGGAACGCCTAATATTTCCTTTGGGTCATCTTTATCACCGCCCATCACTAACCCAGTTATTGTTGCAGAAAGATCTAAACTTCCTTTATAATAAATCGTGTTTTTCTTTCTTTTTTGCATCGTATTAGTATACGTATAGGAATATGTAGGTCCAAAGATCAACTGTTTGTCAATCACTCTTTGCAATGCAGGATTTGCGGGAATTGCTGGTGTTCCATCAGGTTGTGCGGGCACTCCGTCAATTTGTCGCTGGTATTCTTCTGTTACATTACCAGAAGTTACATAGGTAATTTCGGTTACATTTAATTGATGTTCTTTTCGAGCATTTTCTTTCCACAAATAACCAAACGAACCTCTGAAAGTATTTAAAGTATAAAGTCTTTGTCTTTCTTGATGTTCAAATCCAATTAAGGCTCTTGTTTTTGGAACAAATCCTTCGCCAGATTCCATCTTAAACGGACCAATAAATCGGGGCCAGACCAAACTTGCTTCTCCCCCAAAACGGAAAACGTTATAGCCTTTATTTTGCCCGGAAACTTGAACTTCCATACCGCCGAATCCTGTCAAGGTTAGTAATTCAGCACCTTTGAAAGTATTTCTGTTGCTCCAGTTTACATTCAATTCTGTACCGGTATAATTCGCAGAATTTGTCTTGGCTAAAACTTCTACGCGAATCGATTTTTTTGGAAGCGGCGTCAGATAATAATAGGCATTTAAAGCATTTTTTATAGAATCTGAAGGACGGAATTCGTTCTTTACAAATTTAAAAGTTCCCAAATTCACTAATCGATTCAAAGAAAGATTATGATCAGTTCTGTTATAAACATCGCCTTTGTGGAAGTAAAGCGTTCGATCATAAATTCTAGGGTCAAACGTTCTCGTCGTGTCAATGATGGTAAAATCTTTGTATTTTTCGGGAACTGATTTTGATGCAATGTCAGTACTGTCATTTGCTGTCAGCGTATAATTTGGATAAATAGTAATTTGATCAATTGTATAGATTTGTTTTGCCCTTTCAGGTGTTTGATCTTTCACTTTTACAATTAAATCAACTTCTTTCGTTCCAACGGTGCTGTCTACTTGAATCAAAAGATAATCTGGACTAAAATAGAAATATCCTTTTTCTTTGAGTCTTGTATCGATACGTTCTCTTTCAGTTTTGATTCTATCTAAATCATACGGTTGCCCAACTCTCAAACGACTTCTTCGTCCCAATCGGGCAATGTCTCTCGCTAAAGTTGTAGTCGTATCGGTTGGAAAAGTGACGCTTTTGATTTTATATTGATAGCCTGGTCGCACAATATATTCTGCTGTCACTTTTCTGTTTTTGCTTTTTCCTGTCGAATCTGATTCAGTTCTTACTTTATAATAGCCTTTGTTTTCAGCATAATTTTGAAGTATGCTTTCGTTGTAAGCTAAATCTACTTGACTGAACAACACTGGCGGTTGACCCACTTTATTGCGAAGCCAGTAACGGAAGCCTTTGTCTTTTTTTGGTTCTCCGGCGAGATTGTAAAAGTATAGTTTTGGACGTAATCCTAAGATGGAACTGTTTGGTTTTGGGCGCAATAGAGGTTCTAATTCATTCTCTAAATTCTTGCGGTCTTTTTTAGACATTGTAGTGTCTTCAACCTTTACTGAACCGCCGACATATAAAGCATCACCTTCTGGAAGGTATTTCAGGTTACTGCATCCGCACAAAAAAAGTGCTACAAAAAAGAGGCAATATATCGTGCTTTTAGTCATTGTCTTTATCTTTTTTTGCATTTTTATCTGTTTGTTCTTCTTGTTTTTGTGCTGACTTTTCATTGTCTTCTTTCTCTTTTTCTCTCTTTCTTTTATCTTTTTCTCTGGCTTCGCGCGCAATTTTCTTTTCTTCTTCACTTCTATGGAAAAGCTCACTAAATTTGTTGTAATCCATCGTAATGATAAATCCAACTCCTGTTTCAATTACTTGTCCTTGCAGAGCCACTTGATATTGGTTTTTTCGGTAAGCGCGAACCATGTATCTTCCGTCTTTTGTTAATTGATAATCGGCTGATAAATCCCCTGCAATATTATTTGTTTCTTCATTAGTTTGCTGAGGGCCTTCTAATCCAAAACTGCTTCCAACGGTCACTTTCAATCTGTCGTTCAATAATTTTTTCGAAAGTCCGACGTTGAGGTCAGTTCTATCTTCACGAGAACCTGTGGTATAATCTTCTCTAGATTGCAAATCAAAATCTAATTCCACACCTTGGACCAAGCTTCCGGCCAAGTTATTCAACTGTTGCGAAAGAATTTTGCTAACGCTTTGACGAGCAAGAGAACCTGCGTTTGTGCCTCCGGCTTCACTTGAAAACGGATCTTCACCAATAAATCTTCCTAATAAAAGCAAGGCAAAAACTTGCTTGTTTAATTCACCTTCTTCTTGACGAAGCTGTGCTAATTTGCTTTTAGTCAGATTAGTAACTTCTGTAGAAACAGTATTATTTCCTTCAGGTAAAGTAATATCAAAACTGATTTCAGGTTTTAATAATTCGCCGTTCATTTTTAGCAAAGTTTCAAAAGGAATTCTTTGTTTGAATATATTTCTATTGCTGGTAATTTGATTGTCAACCAAGTCAATAGGAGCTGTTTCAATTTCATAAACTGCAGTAATATTAATGTCAGCCGTTGTTGGTTCGCCAGTCCAAAGGATGTAACTTCCTTTCTGGATTTCAAATCGTCTTTTTATAAAATTAAATGACATTTCATAAGCGCCTTCATCAAATTCATAACGTCCTGTCAAAGTAGTTTTTCCAGATTCGTCGATACCTCCTGTAAGTTGTGCTTCTCCTTTTAGATTTAAATAATCACCGTTTCCTTTGTCGATAATCATTGTCAACTCGGCTTCTTTCACGATTTCGATATTCACTGAAACATCCATTCCTTTAAACTGAGATTGATTTAAAGAATCAGCAACTACAAAACGTTTGTCGATCTGCATTCCGTCTTGGTCGATAAATTCTACAATTCCTTCACGATCAGCAATTGACGGATCAGATTGAGGTAAAACAATTGTCAAATCTGTATCTTCATTAATTTTCAAATCGCCTCTGACTACCGGTTTATTCAAATCTCCTTTTACACTTAGTTTGGTGTCGATAAACAAATCTCCATAATATAAATCATTGTCTTTTGCTACAGAATTTACTGCTTTAAAATTTTCAGCATTTACACGTAAATCAAATCCGAAATCTGTGTAATTCGTAGTCAAAACGCGTCCGTCAACAACCAATTGATTGTCTTCTGAATCTGAAATCGAAAATTTGTTAAAAGCAATTCCTTGATTTGTGAACGAAATTTTATCGTTCATTTCGTCAAAGTAAGAGGCAAGCTGTTTTACTCGCAATCCAATTTCATTAAACTTTAATTCTCCGATAACACTTGGACTTGTCGTGCTTCCGGAAATTTTAAATTGCCCAGACAAGAAACCTGTACTTTCAGTAATTGCTCCCATTGTGAAACCTTGAATACTTTTCATATTTAATTTTTCAATGTCAAGATTCATGTCGAAACTGGAATTGTCTGTTCTGTAAATTCCATCTAAATTTACTTGGTTTCCGTCGCCACCTGTGATTGCAACGTCTGCATTTAAGATGTTTGCCGTGTTGTTATCTACTTTTATAGCGATATTTCCAACGGTATCAGTCTTGAAAGTAAAATCTTCGATGTTTAAATCAGCCGTAAAAGTCATTGTTTTAGTCAAGTCTTTCACCAAAATATTTCCGTTGATTCTTCCGCCGGCCAAAAGCGTGTCTTTTTGAATGGCACTTGTAATTGTTGCAATTTCAAAATCTTTCAAAGTTATATCCAAAGGAGAGTTAGCATTTTCAGACTGCGATTGGATTTTAATAGAACTTGCTTGATTGCTCAATTCAAAGTTGTTTGCGTAAATTCCTTTTGAGCCAAATTGAACAATATTTTCACGATCGATATCCCAAGGCTCATAGTTTAAAACCAAACCGTCTGGCTCTAATGAAATCTGAGTATTTCCTTCTTCTGCTTTTAAACTTCCGGCTAAAAGATATTGGTCTTCTTCTTTGTTATCACGAATTAATAACGTGTAATTTACTTTGTTTTCAGCTACTTGCCCAGAAATACTAGTATAAGGCAGGTGAATTTGACCACTTTTTATATCGTCAATAACCAGACTATAAATCAATGCATCTTCATCAGTTTCAACATCTAATTGTCCATTTGTAATTTCAGTAGTACCATAAATTACCTTCGGAATTTTTCCGTTTACCGTAATTGAATCGCCTTCACTGTTATATCTCGCATTAATTTCTATCGGAGAAAGGCTTGTCAATTGTGGCATCAATTTCATCAAAATAGGCTCGTCTCTTACAACTAAAGTCAAATCAAATTGCTGTGGTAAATTCGCTTTTTTAGGAGCTTTTGGATTCGTATTGTAATATTTTGAAATCGAATTTGTTAGAGCCGTTCCGATTTGATCGTATTGAAAATTTCCGGTCATCAGTGCTTTTGCAAACTGTGATTGGATGCGAATCGTATCGTTTTCTGCAGAAGAAATCGCATCAATTTTTATAGAATCTAAAGAATAAGTTTCTTTAGAATCTACAATCAAGAAATTATAAATTCGAACTTTTCCATTTAAGTTTTCAGGACTTGAATCGGTAATATCTGCAAAAACATTACCTCTCAATTTCAACGGACCAGCATGAAGATTCAGTTTTTCTAAATCAGCAATATCGGTGTTCAATTTCAATTTCACGGCAGGATATTTACCCTTAAAATTCCCTTCAGCAACCATGTCGAAAGTCAGGTTGACGTCGTTCATTCCGGCTGTTACATCAAAATTTCCATTTTTGATATCGCCTTTTAATTTTAAATTTTTGTATGTGTATCGATTGAATTCTGCTTTGATCAAAGTTCCGTCTACTGAAGCATTTGCAGTTTGCGGATTCAATCCTGTTCCTTTTATTTTGGCTTTCAGGCTTACTTTTCCGAGTGAATCATTTTTCAATAATTTCCCAATATCAAAGTTGTCAATAGTGGCATCGGCATCATATTTCTCGTAATTTTTTCTTCTTTGGTCAAAAGTTGCCTTGATTTTTGCTTTTCCAAAACTACTCGCCAAATTCATATTGGTAATGAAATTCGAAATTTCGCCTTTGAAAAATCCGTTCAAAGACAATTGCGAAGGAAGCTGAATATTTGCAGGAATTGTTCCTTTTGGAACAAACATATTGATGTCTTTCGAAGTCGATTTCAGTTGATTTATATTCAAATCAAAGTACGCTTTTTCCATATCAGGAAGTCCCGTAATTCTTCCGCTTGCGGAAACAACTGTCGAACCGATTCCACTAATTTCTAATTTTGGAATATAAATATCGCTGACTTTTCCAGAAACTTCACTGTTGATATACAAAATAGCATTTGGATTGCTCTTAAACGGATTTTGGTTTTCCAATGTCGGAACAAATAACAATATATCTTTGAAACCAATTTGGCTGTTTTCCAACGAAACATCGATTCCCAAATCGCCCAAATTAGCAGCAATTTTCGACAAATCATTGTAGGTAACATTGATTTCATCTTTGACTAAAGTCTGTGGTGTTTTTAAGTATAAATTTTTAAGCGAAGCTCGTTTTTTTCCGTAGAAAAAGTTAGTTTTCAGAGATTCGATGTCCAACCCGCTTTGGTCTTTTGCAGAAAAAGCTTGAATATTTCCGTAAATAGAATCGCTGCTATAATAGAATTTTTCGCCTTGCAATTTGACATTTTCCAAGTTCAAGTGCTTATAATCCATTCCTTTTTTTACTCTTGGAGAATTTTCATCGTCAAATCGAAAAGCAATATTTTGAAGCGAAGTTTCGTTTAATTTTACTTTCCATTTTGGGCCGGTTGCTTCCAAAGATTCTGGTGCATCAACTTCAATCGGTTTGTCTAATTTTCCAAAACTCAATCCGCCAGAAATACCATCGATTTCAAATTTTTCTAAGTCAATAAACTGCTTTTTTAAATTGATTTCGTTGAATTTCAGAAGCAATTTTTTCAATTTGATTCCGGTGTTCAATGCCGAACCTTTATTGTCAAAACCAATATCAATATTTGCTAACTGAATTTCTCCCAATTCCAAATTCAAATCCGGGCTTTTTACCGCTTCGTCAGTAACTTCAACTGTATTTTGGGCAACTTCTTGAACAATTTCGCCTTGTTTTAGCATTACTTTAAATCCATTCAAATTAATTTTTGGAACGGTAAAATCCATTTTATCCAAGTCAAATTTGGTGATTTTTGTATCAAAATGATTTACATAAGCATTTAAATCATTTTTAGAAATTTCATCTTCGAAACGCACTTTTATACGATCTAGATTTACATTTTTTACAGAAATTTTCATCGGTGCAGAAGTTGTGTCTTTCGGTTCATTCGAAGCAAACGCATCAATGATATAATCGAAGTTGAAAATGGAATCTTTATTTCGTTTGACAGTAGCGGTAATTCCTTGAAAATCAATCGAATTTAGTTCGACTTCGTTGTCTAAAAGCTTGAAAAGACTAATGTCAACTTTTACTTTATCGCCAGCTAAAAGTGTGTCGCCAGCTTGACTTTCAAAATAAATATCTTCAAGGATAATATATTTTGGGAGTCCAATTTCAATTCTGCCAATTTTAACTGGGGTTTTGATTTTTCCTTCCAAATAAGTAACAGCTTTGTCTTTTATAAGATTTTGGAAATATGGAATTTGAATCAAAATCACTATCAAAAGGAAAAGTCCCAAGATAGAGCCGATGATCCACGCCAAAATTTTTAGACTTTTTCTGACGTATTTATTCAATTTAAATGAGTTGGTAGATTTGTTCAATTTGATTTTATTTTTTTGCCACAGATTTAAAGGGTTTAGAAGATTTAAAATTCAACAATTAAAAATCTGTGGAAACCATTTTAATCTGTGGCAAATATTTTTTTAAGCTTGTTTTTCGGTACTTAAAAATACTACTTAAAATGTCAAATTCTATTAAAATCTTCCCAAAATTGACAGGGAACGACTAATAATACCTTGCTAAATTCTATCTAAAATAGATTTTAAATCAATTGCATTATCAAAGAAATTTGCCCACAAATCGCCTCTTTCTTCCAGTCTTTTAGGAAGTGTTTTTATATTGAAATTGCTTAATTTTAATTTGTCATTAATTTCATCCCAATCTAAAGGCGTACTTACATTTGCACCTTCTCGTGGACGAAGTGAGTAAATACTCGCCATGGTTTTTCCTTTTCCGTTTTGAAGAAAATCAAGATATACTTTGCCTTTTCTTTTGGAAGGACTTCTTTCTAAACTAACAATTTCTGGTAATTTTTTAAAAACCATTTGACTCACCAAATGTGAAAATTCACGAGTTTGATCATAAGAATATTTTGGCAAAACCGGAATAAAAACGTGAATTCCTTTTCCGCCAGAAGTTTTTACATAAGCTGGAACCTGAAGCAAATCAAGAATTTCTTTCAAAGTCAACGCAGTTTTTACAATCTTTTTCATATCCGCTCCATTTGGATCTAAATCAAAAATTATATAATCAGGATTATTTAAAGTCCCAACGCGACTGCTCCAAGGATTAATTTCAATGCAACCCCAATTTGCTAAAAACAGCAAAGTATCGCGATCTTGACATAGCAAATAAGTGATGCTGTCGCCCGTAGATTTTGATTTTAATTTGCGTGTTTTTATCCAATCTGGAACTTGGCCTTCGACGTTTTTTTGGAAAAATCCAGGTTTTGAAATTCCGCTTGGTGTTCGCAATAATGATTGCGGACGATCTTGCAAATAGGGAAGGATATAATCTGAAATTGAATTGTAATATTCGATTACATCGCCTTTGGTATATTTTTCTTTTGGCCAAAAAACTTTGTCCAAATTTGAAAATTCTACTTTGCTTTCACTTATTTTCTTTGGAAAACTAGCAGTTTTTTTCGTTTGTTTTTCTTCTGATTTTATTTCAGAAACAATTTTTTGTGTAGCAATTTCTTTTTCCCGAATAACATCTTTTGCCTCTTTATCGGTTCGCAAGCCAATATAAACAGGATGGCGCAAACTTCCTGAATCGGTCCATTCAGAAAATTTAATTTGCGCCACAAATTGAGGCGAAACCCAATGTGTTCCCTGCAATTTTGGAGGCGTTTTGAACGGAGAAGTTTTTTGTTCAATTTTATCTAGTTTTCTTCGAAGTTCTTTTAAAATTTCATCAGAAAATCCAGTTCCTACTTTTCCAGAATAAATAAAATCCTTGTCTTCATAAAAACCTAAAAGCAAGGCTCCAAGACCATTTCGGCTTCCATTAGGATCAGTGAAACCGCCGATTACCATTTCTTGCTGTTTGCTGGTTTTGATTTTCAGCCAATCTTTGGAACGTTTGTTTTCGTAATATTTTGAGGAAGATTTTTTTGCAATAATTCCTTCGCCCCCTAACTTTTCAAGTGCTTTGAAAGTTTCCAAACCTTGACCAATTGTATGCGAAGAAAAGATGATATTGTCCAATTTCGGAAGAATTGCTTTTAAGATTTTCTTTCTCTGGATTAATTCTAAATTTCGCAAATCATAGCCTTTGAAATAAAGTATATCAAAGACATAAAATTTTAAAGTTCCTTTTTTTGGATCTTCATCAAAATGTTGCAACCATTGAAAATTGCTCTTTCCTTTGGAATCTTCGACCACGATTTCGCCATCGAGAATCATATCATCTTTGACTTTTTCTAAAGTTTTGACAATTTCTTTGTATTTTGAATTGAATGAAATTCCGTTTCGGGAAATCAAGTTTACTTTGTTGTTTTTTATTTGTGCCAAAGCTCGATATCCGTCAAATTTATTTTCAAAAATCCAATCGTCATTATCAAACGGATCTTCGGCTAAAGTCGCTAATTGTGGACGCCAATCTTCCGGAAACTTTTTGATTTTTTCTGCTTCTGCTAAATCTTCAGCAGAAAATTCAGTGTCATTTTTTTTTTGTTTCGGTTTTTCATTTTCTGCGTCGTCTTTTTCTTGTTTTGCTATTACTTTTTTGGCTTCAGTTTTGGATAATTTTTTTCCTTTATTTGAACTGTAGACATTTCCATTTTCTTCAATTCCTTTAAAATCTAAACCAGAAATTGCTGAATTTTCATCAAATTTTACTTTTGCGCCAGCAAATTCATCTTTCGATTTCATCAAAAGCCACATATTTTCTTTGCCTTTCATTTCAACCAGATGCCAAGCGCCTTGAAGTTTTTTTCCTTTTAATATAATTTTTATTGAACCATCAGCGAGCTGCTTTTTCATCAACTTATTATCTTCAGAAATAGTTCCTTCAGCATTTTCAGGGCGATAGGTTCCATAATCCCAAACCATCACCGTTCCTCCGCCATATTCGCCTTTTGGAATTGTGCCTTCAAAATCAAAATAATCCATCGGATGATCTTCGGTTTGAACTGCCAAACGCTTGTCAGATGTATTTGCAGAAGGTCCTTTTGGAACTGCCCAGCTTACCAAAACGCCATCAATTTCTAAGCGAAAATCATAGTGCAATCTCGAAGCATCGTGTTTTTGGATTACATAAGTCAGTTTTCCTTTGGAGGTTTTTTTGACACCTTTTGGTTCTTTTGTTTTGCTGAAATCTCGCTTTTCGTTATATTTCTCAAGACCCATAGCTTAATTTTTTATCGCTTCCAAACTTGCTTTCAATTGTTCCAATAAATCATCAGAAGCACCTTTTTTAGCTTTAGGTTTTTCTTCTGTTTCTTCTTTTTTGGCAGGCTTTCCTTTGGTTTTTGCTTTCTTTTTGATGAGTTTTATCAATTCATCTTTATAAGTATCTTTATATTTTTCTGGCTCAAATTTTTCGGTCAATTGATCGATAATTGTCATTGCCATATCTAATTCTTTTTTGGAAATCTTCACATCATCAGGAATTTTTGCTTCCTTCGGATCACGCAAATCTTGATTAAAACGAATTTGGATCAACAAAATCGCATCTTCCTCAACTTTCAAAATCCCAAGATGTTCTGTGTTTCGAAGCACGAATTTTGCCAAGCCTACTTTTCCTGATTTTCTCAAAGCTTCACGGAGCAATGCATAAGTTTTTTTAGCTTCTTTCGCAGGCTCAACGATATAAGGTTTTTCAAGATATTGCGCCGGAATTTCTTTTTCCAATACAAATTCAAAAATATCAATCGTCTGCGTTTTTTCAGGCATGGCTTTCGCAAAATCGGCCTTATCCAAGACAACATAATCGCCATCTTCTTTTTTGTAGCCTTTGGCAATGTCGTCCCAGGATACTTCTTTTCCGTCTTTTTTACAGACACGAACATATTGAATTTGGCATTGATCTTTCTTACGAATCATATCTAATTCAATATTATGCGTCGTTGCGCCACTATAAAGTCGGATCGGAATATTGACCAAACCAAAGCTGATTCCACCTCGCCAAATTGCTTTCATAGTCTTTTTTAATTAAATTTATTTCTTTTCAAACACAAAAAAACAATGCTTTAACATCGCTTAAACAAAAAAGTGAAGCTTTAAAACTTCACTTTTTTAATGAATTTAATCTTTAATCTATGGACGATCGTTGTCAGGATTTTTTTCAGTTCCGGTGTGCTGTTGGTTTTGTTTCCTTTGTTGTGGATCTTCATCATAATCTTCGGCATCAGTCAAAGAATGTTCATCGTCGATTCCGTTGGTGTGAAAATCATCATTTTCATCTTCTTCCTCGGCTTCGGTATCAAAATCTCTGTCTTTGTCATGAAGATTGTTTTGATCTCTGTTTAATTCTGGATTATCAATGCCTCGTTTGTCGTTTTCAGCAAAATCTTCTTCATTATTTCTATCCTTAATCATGGCAGTAATTTTTAAAGTTTATTCTTCGTCAATATCATCAGCAGCATCAAAATTAATCGTGTTATAAGCTGCTTCTGTTAAAGTCACATCTGCTTCTTTTTCTTCTGCTAAAGTAGCTTCTAAAAGTTGTGCAGCTTCGTCTTCTCCTAAAGTTTTTGCAAAAGCGCAAAGCGTTCCATAAGTAGCGATTTCATAATGCTCAATTTTTTGTGATGCGGCAATAATTCCGGCATCGCGAACAGCGCCTGGCTGTGTTTCTTCCATAATGCTTTGGCCTTCTTTAATTAAGCCTTCCATAGCGTCACATTTTTTTGCTGTCGCTTTTTTTCCTATAATTTCAAAAACCTGTTCTAATCTTGAAATTTGCTCTTGTGTTACATTTAAATGATCTTCCAATGCTGCTTTCAAGTTTTCAGAAGTTGCATTTTTAGCCATTTTAGGCAATGCTTTTGTCAGCGCTTTTTCTGCCCAATAAATATCTTTCAATGAATCGATAAATAACTCTCTCAAGCCGTCTGCGGCACTTGCTTTTGGCTTAACTGTTCTTGAAGTTGTTGCCACTTTTTTAGAAGCAGTAGCTTTTGTTTTAGAAGCGGTAGCTTTTGTTGTTGTACTTTTTGAAGCAGTATTTTTACTGTTTTTTGCGCTTGAATTTGAATTTTTCATAACTTTAGTTTCTAGTTTGATTGTTATCAAAGTTCTTAAAAGATTAAGCCGTTTTTCTTATATTATTTAAAATTTGTTTTATATCATTCTGAAATTTAGTATAATAAGCAATTGTATTTATAAAAAAAACTGCTTTCCAAAAAATGAAAAACAGTCTTAAATAATTTTGTTTCTTTTTTATTTGCTGTATACAACTCTAACGCTTCCAATGGCATTAATTGCCGCGCCGTCAGCATTTCTTGCAGGATAAGTGGTAACAGCTCTAGTTTCTGTCAAAGTGTTGCCATTATTAGATCTTGCTAAATTTAAAACAGTGTCATCACCATCTAGATTTTCATAGGTTGCTGTTATATTATTGTTTGTTGCGCTCCAAGTTCCATCAACTTCATAAGAAGTACAAGCAGAACTTCCATCAGCATTTACTGATATGTAAGCCACTGTATAGGTGAAAGTATTATCAGATCTAAACGTCAGTTGCCCATCATCATAGCAATCACTTTCATCTACTTGATTTGTTGATTCATCACCATCTCGATCGAAGTCTGTGGGACTTGAAGTTAAATAACGGTTAATGCTATATTAAAATTATTGATTTATTTTTTTTTGATTTATAACTTTAAGTATGGCATTGTATTTCAGTCATATAATATAAAATTTAAATATTATGAATAAAAACTTAGTCTCACCCTTCCAAAATTTGGAAGTGAATATTTCAAAAACTGAACGTGTTGTTTCTATACTTTCAGGATCTTTAATGCTTTATGATTCTTTAGCCAAGAAGCCAAAAAATTATCCCCGAGCATTGCTGTCAGCATTTATGATTTTCAGAGGTGCAAGTGGTCATTGTCCTGGATATAAGCTGGCTGGAAAAACTCTTGAACCTCCAAAGGTTTCAAATGTCAATATACGAGTAATGCTTACTATTAATAAACCAGTTAATTTTGTGTATCAATTTTGGCGCAAGCTAGATAATCTTCCATTATTTATGAAACATTTGGAAAGTGTAACAGTTTTAGATCAAGAAACTTCAGAATGGAAAGCAAAAATTCCGGGAAATTTAGTGCATCTTACTTGGAAAGCAGCTATAATAAAAGATATAGAAAATCGTGAAATTTCTTGGCGTTCGTTTTCGGATGCGATTATACATAATGTTGGTAAAGTAGAATTTCATGATAATGGAAGTTTCGGTACTAAAATGGAGGTTATAATTTCTTATCGTGCTCCTTTTGAAAATACGGGACAAATGGTTGCAAAAATTTTGAATCCAATATTTGGAAATATGGTCGAACAGGATGTGAATCGATTTAAGGAATACATTGAAAACAAATAAAATTAAATCAAAATCCGATTGCAGTCAGATATTTTTATTTATATACTCAGAAAAAGTAGCATATGAAGGCTTTAGAAATGGCGAAAAATACTGTTTTGTGAGTTTTTATGAACCTGCCAATACTATTCTGGCTGATAGTGCGATTTCGCCAAATAGGAGCAACAGATGAAGTCGGGCATGAAAGAAGATGTAGAGTAGCACGACAAACGAAGCTTTCCGCAGTGAAAAGCTATTAATTTAAAAAACATAGATGTTAGTGGAGATTATTAATCTTTGTAATGTATAAAAAAAAGCAGTTCAATTATGAACTGCCTTTTTTTTATTTAAATTTTTTACTGACATTTTTTTCTTCTCCTTTTGGAATTACATCGCAGAAATCTGATAATTTTCCTGTAAGACCATCGGCTCTGCAAAGCAGTTTGTCAATGAGACTTAATTTTTTGATAATTAATGCGGTGGCTACTAGGGCAACTGCTCCTGCTGCTACGCCTATTACAACTGACTTTTTCATGATTAATTTGTATTTGGTTATGAATTATGTTCCAATTTTAAAAATCCCTACCATTAAAAACGATAGGGATTTAAACAAATAATAAACCTCAAAAAAACAATACAAACTCAAGAATTCTTGAAACATTTTGTCTTGAAGAATTTATTAGATGCTATTTCTAGCTATCTCAAAGTTACTATTGTTAATGATTTTTTTACTTACACAATTCCGCCAAACTCTTACATTATTATAGAAGACTGGTAAGCTGTAAAATCAATAATAAGCTATGGAAATAGTTCAAATTTTGACAGCTATAATTTTTGGTACGTTTATTATGACTTGAAATCTTTTCAAACACTTTTCAAAAAAAATGTAGGCATGACACCAAGATCTTATTGCGAAAAATTCAACACGATGGTAGCTTAAATTTCACTATTCTTTCACAATTTGCTGTTTATTAAAGTGGTAAATTTATTAACCAAAAAACAAATAGATGGCTGTAACGACTTCTAAATTTAAGAATAGCGAAATTGTCTGGACTGATATCACAAATCCAACTCATGAAGAGCTTGAAAAAGTAAGCAAAGAATATGACTTGAATCCTTATACTTTTATGGATAGTCTTGATCCTGACCATTTGCCGAAATATGAAGAGCATAATAATACACACTTTTTTATTCTAAGAGTTTTAGAGCACGCTCAAGAACATGAGCAGACGGTTCGGGAAATGACAACAAAAATTGCTGTTTTTTATAATAAAAATTTCATCATAACGATTCATAGGAAGTCACAACCTATTATGGAAAATATCCAGAAAACCTGTATAGATTCTGGCAAAATTGCTTCGCCTACGGCAATGTCTGTGAAGATAATTTGGGAAACCTTGCATTCTTACGACACTCCTGTTTTCAAACTTTCGGAAGAAATTGACTATTTTGAATCTAAGGTTTTTTTGAAGAAAAATGTACCTACAGATTTGGTTGAAGGAATGTATTATTTGAAAAGAAAAGCGGGAATTTGCAAGAAGCTTTTGCTGTTGACGAATGAAGTTTTAAACTCTGTGAAAATTGAGGAAGATGACAAGCCGGCGCTTCAAGATGCACGTGATTTACATTTGAAATTGCTAACGCTTTATGATCAAGTTCAAGATGATGCAAACAATTTATTGAATATTTATCTTTCGCTTTCTGCCAGAAAAACTAATGATGTGATGAAGATTCTCACCATATTTTCTGTCTTTTTTATGCCACTGACTTTCATTGCAGGAATTTATGGAATGAATTTTAAATTTATGCCTGAACTTGAAACAAAATGGGGTTATCCATCGGCGTTGCTGGCAATGGCAATAGTTTCTGTTGTAATTTTTATTTGGTTTAGAAGAAAAAAATGGTTGTAATAAAATAAAAAGTGGAAGCATAAACCTCCACTTTTTATTTACAAACGTTTATTTATTAAGGAATTCCGACGGTTTCATCACCTTGATTTCGGTCATCTTCAGATTTTTTTTCGGGTGATTTTGAACTATCTTCAGTTTCGCTTTCTTTATCAGAATTACCATCAAGATCAACATTTTCTGATTTTATGGTAGAAACATTAATATATAGGTTGTCCGAAATTTTCTTGATTTCTGGAACATCTTCTTTTTTTTCTTCTGACATAATTATTTTGTTTAGTTCAATTTAATTGTTTTTTCACGAATCCAGGTGCGGTGTTTACTCATTGCTTCGATAAAGTTTCCTGAGAAATTCTTTGCGTTTCCTGAATTTGTAATGATTCCGTATTCACGCATATCTTCCGAAGAAAGTTTTCTGAAGGCGTTGATTTCTTCTAATAATTTCATACCTTCTTTTTCAGCGCCGATGACTTTGCAATGTTTGTAAGCATCATTTAAAAAGTCTGGAATTTTGTCTTCTAAAAGCAATCTGTCTACGCTTTCAATTCCGGAAGGAATAAAAATAGCGTCGAACAAGACAGAGGAACAAGTCAGAATACTATGATCAACTTTGATTTCGGTTCCGTCGGAAGCTTTTATTGAAGTAGCATTTGTTCCAATTATTTTTGCCTGTGCACCTTCTTTTTCTAAAGCTGTTTTCAAATTATTTATAGAATCTGCATCCACGCCATCACTGCATAAAAATGCAACTTTTCTAGATTCGATTGTTGGTGAATTGGTTTTGTTTAAAATCATGCTCAATGCATCTGAAGCCTGAATGCTTGAAGTCACGTTTTTTGGTTCGTGTTTTTTAGGATCAGCATCAGCGCCAACACCATGATTCATTGGTTTTTCTAGACTTTTTGGCACTGGCACTCCTAATCCGGAAGCTACTTTTTCAGCTAAATTTACATCTACTTCCGATAGCAATCCCAACATTCTTGTGCGAATAGCAGGCACTTCAACTTTTCCTAACTCAAAACGAAGCGCGTTAATAATATGGTCTTGTTCTGTTGGCGTCTGGCTTCCGAAGAATAGTTTTGCTTGACTGAAATGATCTGAAAAGCTTTCGCTTCTTTCGCGAACTTTCTGGGCATCAATTCTTTCGTTGAAACTTGAAAATCCACCTTCGGCAATTTTTGCTTGATATGGACAACCTCCGCCCAAAGAATTCGGATGATAGCTCACTCTTCCAACGTTTATTTCTTGACGCATGTGGCCGTCACGCTGGTTGTTGTGCATCGGTGCAATGGTTCTGTTAATCGGAATTTCATGAAAATTTGGGCTTCCTAATCGAGATAATTGTGTATCCGTATAAGAGAAAAGACGTCCTTGTAATAGCGGATCATTCGAGAAATCAATCCCTGGAACAACGTGCCCTGGATGAAAAGCGACTTGCTCAGTTTCTGCAAAAAAGTTATCTGGATTTCTATTTAAAACCATTTTCCCTATAATTGTTACCGGAACCAATTCTTCAGGCACAAGCTTTGTCGGATCTAAAAGATCAAAGTCAAATTTGTGTTCGTCTTCTTCCGGAATAAGCTGCACGCCTAATTCCCATTCAGGAAAACTCCCATTATCAATGGCTTCCCATAAATCTCTTCGATGAAAATCTGGATCATTGCCGGAAATTTTTACAGCTTCATCCCAAACGACTGCATGCGTTCCTAGTTTTGGTTTCCAATGAAATTTTACGAAGTGTGACTTATTATCTTCATTTATAAATCTAAAAGTATGTACGCCAAAACCTTCCATCATTCGATAGCTCCTAGGAATGGCACGGTCAGACATGGCCCACATAATCATATGCATCGATTCAGGCATGAGCGAAATAAAATCCCAAAAAGTATCATGTGCTGATGCCGCTTGAGGCATTTCATTGTGTGGTTCTGGTTTTACGGCATGAATTAAATCAGGGAATTTTGAAGCATCTTGAATAAAAAATACAGGAATATTATTTCCGACAAGGTCAAAATTTCCTTCCTGCGTATAAAATTTCACGGCAAAACCCCTAACATCACGAGCTAAATCAGTTGAACCACGGAAGCCAGCCACAGTTGAAAAGCGTACAAATACAGGTGTAGTCACATTTGAATTTAAAAATCCAGCTTTTGTGAATTGTGCGGCGGCGGCATTTGGTTGAAAATAACCATGTGCTGCAGAACCGCGAGCATGAACAATTCTTTCTGGAATTCTTTCATGATCAAAATGCGTAATTTTTTCTCTCAAAATAAAATCCTCTAATAAGGAAGGTCCGCGTTCGCCAGCTTTAAGCGAATTATTGTCATCGTTGATTTTTACCCCTTGGTCGGTTGTCAAAAACTGATCACTTCCATCTGATTTGTTTTTATCTAAATCTTGAAGTTTTGCATTCTCAAATTCTTTTGAACTTGCGTCATTCTTTTTCATGATAGTTTATTTTATATTGGTTGAAATGATTGTAAAGGTTATGATTTTCAAATGATTATGAGTTATAGGATTTTTGAGAAAGGTTGCAGAATTACTAAAATTAGTGTTCTGAAATAATATAAAAATTAACTATTGTTCAAATGGTATTTTTTGCTTGAATTACTACTTTTAGAGGCTAAGCAAAAAGAAAGAAATCATGTCAGAAAGAATCCGTGAAAAGCTAACAATCCTTGCTGATGCTGCAAAATATGACGTTTCATGTTCGTCAAGCGGGAGCAATAGAAAGAATACAAACAAAGGTTTAGGCGATTCAAGCGGTTCGGGAATTTGCCATACTTATACAGAAGATGGTCGCTGTGTTTCGCTCTTAAAAATTCTCTTAACAAATCATTGCATTTTCGACTGTGCTTTCTGTGTTTCGCGCAAAAGCAATGACGTTAAACGTGCCGCATTTACGGTGGAAGAAGTTGTGGAATTGACGATGAATTTTTACCGCCGAAATTATATTGAAGGATTATTTTTAAGTTCCGGAATTTTCAAAAATGCAGATTATACGATGGAACGTTTGGTTAGAATTGCCAAGAAATTACGTTTAGAGAATAATTTTAATGGCTATATTCACCTTAAAACTATTCCAGGTGCAAGTGAAGAATTGCTGACAGAAGCGGGACTTTATGCTGACCGAATGAGCATTAATTTAGAAATGCCGACCGAAGCTGGGTTAAAACTTTTGGCTCCAGATAAATCGCATGATGATGTAAAAAAACCGTTGTCTTTTATAAAGGACAGTATCATTCAATTTAAGGACGAAAAGAAAATTATTCGAAGTACGCCAAAATTTGTTCCGGCTGGTCAAAGTACGCAAATGGTGATTGGTGCGACGCCTGAAACTGACATGGAAATTATGTACAGCGCCAACGAATACTACAAAAATTATGACTTAAAGCGTGTTTATTATTCAGGATATATTCCGATAAGTTATGACGATCGAATGCCAATGATTGGTAGCCAGCCACCACTTTTGCGTGAAAATAGGTTGTATCAAACTGATTGGCTAATGCGCTTTTATGGCTTTAACGTACATGAAATTTTGAATGAAAAGAATCCGCATCTTGATGTTGATATTGATCCGAAATTAAGTTGGGCTTTGCGTAATATGGATCAATTTCCGATAGATATAAATACGGCTGATTACAAGATGATTTTGCGTGTTCCTGGAATAGGAGTGGGTTCTGCAAAGAAAATTGTGGAAGCGAGAAAATTCGGAAAACTTAGGGCAGATCAATTAAGAAAAATAGGAATTGCATTTAATCGAGCAAAACATTTTATTCGTTATGCGGATAGTATTTTCCAATTAAATGCACCTGAAGCGATGCATATTAAAAATTTGATTTTGTCAGAAAGCAACAGCAAATACTTGAAAGTGCCTCAAAATCAGCTAACACTTTTTTAGATGACGACATACATTTTTGATGGAAGCTTCGAAGGTTTACTCACCGCTATTTTTGAATTTTATGAAAGAAAACCTGGTGCGATTCAATTGGTAAGTCAGAATTATTTTCATCCTAAACTTTTGGAAGAAACATTTGAAATCATTAATGACGAAGAAAAAGCACAACGCGTTTGGACGGGTTTGAAAAAGAAAATAAGCAGAGACTGGCAGATGAGGTTTTACAAAACGTATCTTTCAGAAACAGAAGAAAGTTTTCAGCATTTATTTGACTTTGCCTGTTATATTTTTGATAATCTGAAAGGTGCAGAAAATAATTTCGGACATCCATCGGTAATTGCTATTTCTAAAATGGATAAGAGTGTCAACCGGGAAAAGCATAGGATGAAAGCTTTCATTAGATTTCAAGAAACGGCTGACGGTATTTTTTATGCTCCGATAGAACCTGATTATAATGTATTGCCATTGATTTCTTCTTTTTTTAAAAATAGATATGCTGATCAAAAATGGATAATATATGATTTAAAAAGGCACTATGGATTGTATTATGACTTGGAAAAAGTTGAAGAAATAAAATTAGATTATGCGCCAGATGTGAAATCTAGTGCAATAAATCTGCCTTATGAAGTACTTCAAGAAAAACAAGAATTGTATTCTTTGCTTTGGAATGATTATTTTAAAAGTACAAATATAGTTGCAAGAAAAAATATGAAATTACATTTACAACACGTACCAAAAAGATATTGGAAGTATTTAACTGAAAAGAAATAAAAGTTCAGGGACATTAAATATTTTGTAAATTAGATGTACCCAAAATCTAATTACAATGAATAAAAACACAATTATTATTGGTCTTTTGCTTTTTACTCATATAATTTACGGACAAACTGCGGTTGAATATTACAATAGCGGGATTGAAAGTGATAATTTAGAGAACAGAGAAGATGCAATTGTTGCTTATTCAAAAGCTATTGAATTGAATTCATCTTATGCTAAAGCTTATAGAAATAGAGGTTTTGACAGGCTAGTTTTAGGCGATGCAATTGGAGCAGTAAGCGATCTTACTAAAGCAATTACACTTGATCCAAAGCTAGAAGATTCTCATTATTATAGAGGAAATGCAAAATATGATCTAGAAGATTTCAGAGGTGCTATAATAGATTATAATATTTCAATTTCTTTAAAGCCAGATCAGGCTGGGAAATTTTATAATAGAGGATTGGCAAAATATAAGATTAATGATTTTAAAGGAGCCATTTTAGATTATAATAAATCAATTTCTTTAAAATCGGATTATGCTTCTACTTATTACAACAGAGGCATAGCAAAATTAAGACTTGGAGATAAAAACGGAGCCTGTTTGGATTGGAGTAGAGCAGGAGAACTTGGTGACAAGGATGCTTATGATTTGATAAAAGAACATTGTAAATAATTAAGTAACTATTTATAAAAAAAGCCTGCTCAACGAGCAGGCTTTTAAGTGATTAACTTTTTTATTCTAAAAATATGGATACTCTACGAGCCAAATCTAATCCTATTTGTGTGTTAGTAGGATATTCGCTATCTACACCTTCTCCAGAAATACTAATTCTTTCTGCATTAATACCGCTAGCTCTAATTATGTCATAAAGTTTTTCTGCTCTTCTTTGTGAAAGATCTTTATTAGATGTTTCATTACCTCTTACATCTGCAAAACCTTTAAGAGTAATTTTTGCATCCGGATAATTTCTCAAGAATTTAATGATATAGTAAACATTATTTGTTGAACCGCTATTTGGCTGATCTTTGTTGACGTCATAGAATATATTTACATATCCTTTTTCGATTAACAATTTGATAGCATCTTCTTTGCTTACAATAGCAGAAGTAACACCATCTTTACCATCTCTTGGTTCTAACTCATCAGGAATTCCATTTTTGTTAATATCAATAAATCTTCCTTTGCCATCAACAGCAACACCATTTGGAGTGTTGTTTTCAGCATCTAAGGCATCAATTACACCATCTCTATCTGTATCTTGTATGCTTTTTTCAAGATTTTCAAGTCTTTTTTCTGTTTCTGCATCAACTCCTTTTTTATCAGTCTCAGGAATAAACCAGTCAGCATGTTTTTCTTTTTTGCCTAGATATACAGTTAGTCCCAATGAAGTATTATACATCATACCAGAAAGATTTTCTGCTTCCGCAGAGTAGTTGCCATCCCAGTTGAAATGCTGACGTACATTACTGATTACAGTAAAATCTCCAGTCAAGACAAGCCAATTTGTGATACGTAATTGAGGTGTAAGCCCTACAATTACCCCTCCATTATCTTCTGAAACGCCTTTATTTACCCCAGTCTGAGGTTCAAGTCTAGACACTTGCAAACCTGCATGACCTAGAATATTTAACCTGCTCGTAAAAGTTTCAAATCTCATGATTCTGCCAAGATTTGCAACCCCCTGAAGCCCCAAACGATACTGATGAGTTTCAAATGGCAAAGATCCGCTACCAGATTGGCTTTCAATAAGATCATATGCGCCGTCTAATTTCAATCCAAAAAGGTTTGAAAACATATATCGAACACCTAAATCAAAATGATCAACTCCAGAAAAATTGAAGTAATTTGTTGGATCAGAAGAATAATATCCAGTAGAATAAGGTCTGATGGCTTTATTTTGGCCTGCATTTAATTCAACTGACCATCTATTGTATAATCCCTTTTCTTTAAGGTTTTCATCCTTTGAGATACTATCTCCTTGGGCAATTGCTTTATTTCCTAAAGCTATTAGCGCAATTAGTATAAATATTTTTTTCATGTCTGTATAAATCGATCTTAGGAATTATTAAGATTATTTTTGATTAATTAATTTTTGTGTGGCAATTGATCCGTTCTCAAGTTTGATTTTAGCGATGTATACTCCATTAGCATGATTAAATGTTTTGGTTGTATTTTTTTCGTTTTCAGCATTATAAGACATTACTTTTCTTCCTGCAATATCATATATTTCGATCTGGCTTATGCCTAAAGACGATGTTGCAGAAAAAACTTGATTATTGATAAATGCTACAACGTCAGCTATTTTAAAATCAGGATTATTTAATGCAATATTTTGATATACTATTTCGAAACGATTATTTGTAACTAATTCACTAGTTGTGAAAGTGTAAGATCCATTTGCAAAGTTGTGATATACTTGTAAAGCCTTATCATGTAGATAAACTGTAGCTTCTTCTGTGCTGAATTTTCCTTCTTTTTCGTCTATGCTGATAGTGTAATTTTCAGCATTTGTATTATTTTTTGATATTCCTAATGGAACTACATCCGTATCAAAAAATGTAGGGCGCCCATTAATGGCAAGTTTTCTGCCATCAGTTTCAAGAATACTATACAATTGTGAAGTGCTAGTAGAATTTCTTCCGGCATCATAAAGCCTGTCATAGCCTAGAGTTGCTTCTGGCAAGTAAGCAATAAGAATTTGGCTAAAAACTCCTGTCGTTGTAAGGTTTAACTTGAAGCGATCTTTTTGGTCACTACTATTTCTGTTTGTTGTTGAAGTACGGAAGAAATTAGTATTTCCAGAAGTAAGACGCATGCAGTTTGTGAAAGTCACAGAACCCAAGTTGTTTAAAGCTTTTACTTTGAAGCCTTGCCCAGAAGCAATTTTTCCATCAATTTTTTGTGCAATTGGTGATGTGCTAACTTCACCTGCTAAATTATAAACGGCATAATCTGCTTGAGTATAGCTTGTAGTTGTTGAACTGGTTCCAGAAGATGTTGCTGCCGTCCAAAGATATACTGCTCCATCAATGCTTGTGTTTTCATACAAAAATTTGTATGCGTCGATTGCTGACGGATATGGATTTGCTATTAAGTTGTGGCTTGTCCCTCCATTAGGAGAAGCTGGGTTATTAACAATACTTACATTAACATTTCCATTATTTGCAATACCTGTAAATTTCATGTCAATGTTTTCTTGTGTGGTCGCATCAAGAAAAGGAGCTTGCTCTTTAATACGTGTAATAAAACCACGACCAGTCTCAATTTGGTCTAAAGCAGTCCATCCTCCTCCTGTTCCAGAAGTATATTTATATTGAAGGTCAAAAGCTGATGCAGTAGCTTGTCCGTGTGCAATAGCACCTGTCAGCTGTGATTTAAAATCACCGGCAATTGGTGTTCCCCAATAAATATAATCAAAACGACGCATTTCACGAGAAGTCTTTGTCAACTCAATTGAAGGAGCTGTAGCAGAAGAACTTCTTTGCACAACATTGGCTTGGCTTGACATAATTATTTTCCCACTTCCAGTTGCACCATTAACAATTTCAAGAGATTGCCCATCAGCTAATGTTACGTTAGCATTTAAAACTAGTGAGTTACAAGAAAAGCTCCCGCTACTATATGGAGTGCTGATTACTACAGGATCAGCTATACTTGGTGCTGAAGGAGACCAGATTCCATTCCATGTTTTTGTTATTCCCGATGAAGCCACTAATGTCTCACAATTTTCTACCTTTCCTCCCAGAGAGAATTTTGAGAATCCAGAAAGTGAAACACCAGAATTAGATTTGATAGTGCCCCCACTAAAACTGCTAATGCTTGGCGTTGGAAAAGCTGCAATTCCTAACAAATTATTTTCTTCAATTGTAGAAGGAATTTCCATCCATTGGGTACCGTTCCATCCAATAATAGTCAGATTATTCAAAGATCCTGCAGTAAGAGCAGCAATATTACTTGAAGCTCTCCAACTTAAATCTATTTCTGTAAGATTACCTGCAACAGTGCGAACATCCCAATATTCAATTGGCGATATTGCGCTTATTGTTGCTGCTTTCGCTGTACCAATTGTTGATGCAGGATCGCTATAATATGCTGCATCAATACCTGTGACATTAGTTCCTGTAGCATTATAAACCCAAATAGGAGCATTGACAGTCGCAGTACCAACTGGTAATAAATTTCCCTCAGCATTATATGTCCTCGCATAACCATCAATGCGTTGATAATAATTAAGCGACGGATTTTGCCATATTAATTCTCCTTCGTTCATAGCAAAAACACCATAATTTAAAGGAGTTCTGCTTGTTTTTATTGTGCCGAGACTATTAAGCAAGATATTGGCATGTTGTACATAAAAGGTAGAATTATCACTTATATAAATTGCACCGTCGTTTTTAAAAGCTTGCGCATTACAAATGCCATAACAGAGTAAGGCTAAGGCAGCTATGTATCCTTTAATAGGTAAGAGCCTTTTTTTGGATTTTAGAGTAATTGTTTTCAAATGGATAATATTTAAGATTAAAAAGGATTATTTTTTTTTAATACGTCCGCAATTAAAGCAGTCGTTAACCGTCGTTATTTCAAAGATTATTAACTTGTTTGAGTTATATTTTTCTTTTTAAAAAGGGAAATCCCTGCCAATATTATCGCCAAAGCTAGCAATACAATTATGTAGTTATCAATTGAAACTCCGGGAGGTGGTTCAGGTCCTTCTTGTCTTACAGGCCCTTGCTGATGCGTAGTATTTGCAACCGCTGTAACGGATAATAAAAAAGCAAAAATTGCTAATGCATTTTTCATAACTTTAAATTTGTTCATTTTCATAATACTAAATGGAATTATTTTATTTCTATAAATTTTGGCTTCTAAATTCTTATTTTGGCCATACAGAAAAATACAAGCCAAATAGGAGGCATATATTTTTTGTGAATTTATAGCTATTCAGTAAGGCACTGAGAGAATATGCTTTCATTCTTACTTAAATCACCTAAATAATCGATGTAATGCAGATATTATAGATGAAATGCATTTTTTGAAAAAAAGCAATGATTTTTTTAGGAGATTAAAATAGATAACAAATTTTATTTGTAGCTTTTATCTTATTTTTTATTGTGTTTTTGTATTATTTATTTAGGAAAATCAATCAAAAAAGCTTATAAATAGATATGTATTCGAAAATAAAACATTTTTTCGCACTTAAATCCCACCAATTACTTTGTACCTTTGCATCGTTGATATTGAAAAAAAATGATTGAAATAGGTAAATATAATACGCTAAAAATTGACCGTGATACACAAGTTGGACTTTTCTTGACTGATGGAAAAGACGATGTACTGCTGCCAAATAAATATGTTCCAAAGGTGTTTGAAATTGGAGAAGAGATGGCTGTTTTTGTATATCTCGATCATGAAGAAAGACCGGTGGCGACAACACTTCAGCCTTATATCTTGCTCAATGAGTTTGCGCTTTTGAGAGTGAATTATATAAATAATGTTGGTGCTTTCATGGATTGGGGAATGGAAAAAGATATCCTTGTTCCATTTAAAGAGCAAGCAAGACCTATGGAAAAAGGCAAGCGCTACTTGGTATATCTTTATATGGATGAAAAAACGAATCGTTTGGTGGCTTCCAGCAAAACAAATCAGTTTTTAAACAATGATAATATTACCGTTGAAGCGGGCGAAGAAGTTGATTTGATTGTATCCCACATCACTGATTTAGGTATAAATGTTATCATCAATGAGCAGTATAAAGGACTGGTCTATAAAGATGAAGTTTATGACGAAAGAATTAGAACTGGAGATAGAATTCACGGTTTTATTAAAACAATTCGTCCTGATGGGAAGATTGATGTAAGTCTTCAAAAGCTTGGATTTGAGAATATTGAACCCAATGCTGAAAAGATTTTAGATGAACTTCGTGCTAATAGAGGATTTTTGCGTTTAAACGATAATAGTCATCCAGAAGACATAAAGACAGTTTTAAAAATGAGTAAAAAAACATTTAAAAAAGCAGTTGGAACTTTATACAAGCAAAAATTGGTAGAAATAAAAGAAGACGGAATTTATCTTATAAAAGAAAATTAAGGATTCAAAATTTATAAAAATAAAACGCTTTTCATAATTGGAAAGCGTTTTTTGTTTTTAGTATTTTCTAAATTAATTCCTTACATTTGTATATACAAATATTTGAAATTTGGAACGTAAAGATTTTATAAAATCAATAACAGGAGGAATAGCTATGGCATCATTACAGCCTTTTTATAATTGGACGAAAGATTTGAGCGAAGAAGACATAAAACATCCAGTTTTATTTATCGGTCACGGATCGCCAATGAATGGAATTGAAGATAATGAGTTTTCACAAACTTGGGCAAAAATGGGAAGGGAAATTCAAAAGCCAAAAGCAGTTTTGGTAATTTCGGCGCATTGGCTTACAAAAGGAACGCATATTACAGCGATGAATAATCCAAAAACGATTCATGATTTTGGAGGTTTTCCGCAAGCACTTTTTGATGTACAATATCCAGCAAAGGGAAATCCAGAATTGGCAAAAGAAACAGCAAAATTAATTCACACTGCTGATGTAGGACTAGATCATGATTGGGGTTTAGATCACGGAACTTGGACAGTAGTTCGCCATATGTATCCAAATGCAGATATTCCGGTTTTGCAATTGAGTATTGATTACAGCAAACCTCCACAATATCATTATGACCTGGCAAAAGAGTTAGCATCGCTTCGTAAAAAAGGAGTTTTGATTATTGGAAGTGGAAATATGGTTCACAATCTCAGAATGATCGCATGGAATAAAATCAATGAACCAAATTACGGTTTTGATTGGGCAATAGAAATGGATAAAGTTTTTAAGGATAAAATTTCCGATAAAGACCATAAAGCATTGATCAATTATGAAACTTTAAATAAAGCAGCAAAGTTGGCAATTCCAACGCCAGATCATTATTATCCGTTGTTGTATAGTTTAGGTTTGCAGGACGAAAAGGATGAAACTTCCTTTTTTAATGATAAATTAGTAGGTGGCTCATTAAATATGACCTCCGTGAAAATAAGCTAATTATTTAATCTCAATTTGCGGATTTAAATCTAATAACGCTTCAATAAACTTTTGCTTGTCTCTTGGAGATACATAAATGTCGTCATATTTGTTGTACTTTATTATAAATCCTTTATTTCCCAAAGCAGGTTTTAGAGAAGCATTTATAAACCAGCCTTTTTGTTGTTCTATCATATTTATATTGAAAATATCAATTTTTCCGCGAACAGGTCCAGAATAATAATGAAGATAAGAATGGTCGATGACATATTTTGTATCTAATAAAACCCAAAGAAGAATAATAGCACAAACTAAAATGATAATTAGCGGAATAATTTCAACTAATGAATCATTTGGAGCAAAAAAAGGAGTGATAAACAAAATAAGAACGGTTGTCCATAAAAGCGAAACCGTAGGGATATGATGGTCAGAAGAAAATTTTTTCATTTTTGATAGGAGAATCCTGGAATAATAAAAACCGCAGATTTGAATTAAAATAAAAATCTGCGGTTAATTTTTTAAACGCCAATTTGCTTTTTTGTTTTTTTAATCAATCCGTCTTTATGTAATAAAACAGAAATAGCTTTCAATCTTAAATAAGGAACGCTCATATAAATATAGCCGTCATTTCCATTATTCTTTGTTCCCCAAGAATTTTTTACTTTATAATAAACGCTTCCAGCTTGATCTTTTACTTTTCCAACAATATGCATTAAGTGATCATCGGTGGTGTTGAAATTTTCAAATTCTTGCTGGCGAAATTCTGGAGTAATTACTTTTTCTGGTTTAATTTCAGTCAAGATCGCTTTTTCATCGGCATCATTTTCAGGAATTACCGCAATTCCATTTCTGCCAGAAAAAGTTTTTTCACTCACATCAGCATCCAATGCCAGCGTATAGCCTTTTTCAATTGCATTGTCAATATTTGCTACAAATTCATCTAGTGGCATGTTATAAAAACTTCCGTTAGCAAAATTATCAGGAATATCTAAAATGAATTTATAATAATAAGGTTCGTTAGTGAAAGATGTTATTGTCACATAATCGTCCAAATTTAGTTTGGTCATTTCCAAAAAGCTTTTCGGCGTATATTTTTTTGTTTCGTAAGTAAATTCACTAACATCAGCTCCCATATATTTATCAAGAATTGCTGTTATTTCAGATTTCCATTTTGGATCCAATTTTTTTTCCGGATTAGCATAAATCTTCAGTGCTTTCTCTAATTCAGCAACCATTTTCTGGTGATCGAGTTTTTCTGTATTTCCAACCAAACCAGTATAGGCAACTTCAGGAACAATCCCAAATTCTCTAGCACTATTGATTACATCATGATTCAAGCCACCTTCACCAAATTGAGCTTTTCCTTGACGCATAACAAAATTCCATGCTTTTTTAGGATAAGTATGGCGCACATTGTACATTTCAGAAAGATCGATTTTTTTGCCAGTCGTTCTGATAATTTCTGCTTCTAAAAAAGAAGTGGAAGAAAAGCTCCAGCATGTTCCGGTTGCACCTTGAGAGATTACGGGAGTACAGGCGATGTCTTTAATGTTTTGAAATTCATACTTTTGAGAATAGGCTGAAAATGCCAAACTCAAAAACGCGATGCTTAAGAAAGTCTGCTTCATTATTATTTAGTTTTGTTTATTCGTAGTTCTGTAAAAAATGAATTATTTTTACGCTAAAATAATAATAAAATGAGTGCAATAAACTGGGAAACTGTTAAAGATTTCGAAGATATAACTTATAAAAAGTCAAATGGCGTTGCAAGAATTGCTTTTAACCGTCCGGATGTGCGAAATGCCTTCCGTCCAAAAACTACCGCAGAATTATATCAAGCGTTTTATGATGCACAGGAAGACACGTCAATTGGCGTAGTTTTATTATCTGCTGAAGGCCCGTCGTCAAAGGATGGTGTATATTCTTTTTGTAGCGGTGGCGATCAAAAAGCGCGAGGAAACCAAGGATATGTTGGCGATGACGGAATGCACCGCTTGAATATTTTAGAAGTGCAAAGATTAATTCGTTTTATGCCAAAAGTAGTAATTGCAGTAGTTCCAGGTTGGGCAGTTGGTGGCGGCCACAGTCTTCACGTGGTTTGTGATTTGACTTTGGCGAGCAAAGAACACGCAATTTTCAAGCAGACTGATGCTGATGTAACCAGTTTTGACGGAGGATATGGTTCTGCCTATCTAGCCAAAATGGTCGGGCAGAAAAAAGCCAGAGAGATTTTCTTTTTAGGAAGAAATTATTCGGCACAAGACGCTTTTGATATGGGAATGGTAAATGCCGTAATTCCGCATGATGAATTGGAAGACACTGCATATCAATGGGCACAAGAAATTCTAGAAAAATCACCAATGTCAATAAAAATGCTAAAATTCGCAATGAACTTAACCGATGACGGAATGGTCGGACAGCAAGTTTTCGCGGGAGAAGCCACTCGTTTGGCATATATGACAGAGGAAGCAAAAGAAGGAAGAAATGCCTTTTTAGAGAAGAGAAAACCTAACTTTGAGAAAAAGTATTTGCCTTAGTTTTAGCCGAAAGTCCAAAGCCAAATGTCGAAAGGCATCATTTTTAGTAGTTCTTTCTGCCTTGAACATTTCACCCAAAACCTAAAACCTTAAATGGAAAACTTCACGAACGAAACATTAAATATAAATTCACTTCCTAAATTTGAGGAAGTGAATTTTTCTTCTTTGCATATAAATTACATCAAAGTAGTTTACATAAACATTGCCATAACTTTATTGATTTTAGCAATAGGACTCGGAGTTTTGATTTATTTAAATAAAGAATTACAAAATATTTCTCTTTATTTGATCTTCGGAATCTCATATTTAGTTTTTTCAATAATACTATTTTTTTCAAGTGTAGCAAGCCTAAAAAAGCGCGGTTTTGCCGTCAGAGAAAAAGACATTTTATATAAAAGAGGATTGATTTCAACAACTACAACAATGATTCCTTTCAATAGAATTCAGCATGTTGCGATGCATGAAGGTGTTTTTTCTAGGATGTTTAATTTAGCTCAAATCCAAATTTTTACAGCCGGCGGCAGCTCTAGCGATGTGAAAATCTCCGGAATTGAAAAAGAAAAAGCAGAAAGTATAAAGGAATTGTTGATGCAGAAAATCCAAAATCATATTTAATGCAACTCGATTTCAAAACCCCGCAAAGACAATCCATCACAGGAATCTTGATTATGTTTGCCGATACGTTTCAAAGTATGATTCGAGCAATGTGGGCGCCATTGTTGATTGTTCTATTCAAACTAGAGCCTGAAAAATATATACTCGTTGGTCTTGGTTTTGTCGGAATTGTAATTCTAGTAGGAGTTGTAGCATTTTTAAAATACAGAAATTTCACTTTTTTTCTAGACGAAGAAAAGCAGGAATTCATCTTGAGCAAGGGAATTTTAAACAAAAGTAGAATTAATATCCAGCTTTCTAAAATTCAACAAGTTAATATCAATCAGTCTATAATCCAGAAGATTGTAGGCGTTTATAGTCTTGATATTGACACCGCAGGAACTGATAAAAAAGAAATTAGCATTCGTGCAATTGATCAAAACTTAGCTTTAATCTTAAAAGAAAGATTGCTAGATTATGATAACAAAAAGGAAATTTTAGATAAAAATCAAGAAGTTCCAAAAGAAGCAATTTCTTCAAAACCTTTTATTAAAATAAGTTATGCAACTTTAGTTAAGGTTGGAATTACATCAAAATATGGACGAACAATTGCCATTTTAATCACGTTTGTCATCACGTTATACCAAACTTTTAAAGATGCGGTTGATACTTTTGAATTAGATGAGACCCAGGTAGATTCTGTCTTTGAGAAAGGTCTAGGATTACTTTCTGTAGGAATCCTGATTTTCGGACTTTTGATTTTAGTTTTGCTAATCAATATAGTCAGAACGTTTATCAAACACTTTGATTTTGAAATAGTAAAGCAGAAATATTCTTTAGTTGTAACTTCAGGATTGTTTGCCAAGAAAAATACATTATTAAACCCTATAAAAGTTCAAATCACGTCTTTCAGTCAGAATTTTTTCCAAAAAAAGCTTGGAATTTTAGACATGAATATGAAACAGGCATCAAATGATGAAGTCAAGGAAAAGCAAAAACAAAGCAATGTTATAGAAGTTCCTGGTTGCAATTCAGAAGAAAGAGACGAGATTTTTAAGATAATTCTCGGGAAAATTCCAGTGAAAGGAAGGGCGATAAAACCAAATTTTCGATACCTAATTTTTAGAATACTTTTTGCAATAATATTTCCTGTGGTCATTTTTATCACTTTAGCTTTGTATGTAATTGATGATTTGCAGTTTTATTTGCCATTGATTTTTGTATATTTATGTCTTGTCGGATTTATGATTTATTTCGGATTCAAAAATTATAGATTGTATGCAAATACAGATTTTATTATTAAAAAACATGGCGCTTGGGATATAGAAAATGAAATTATCGAGCCTCATAAAATTCAAGGAATTACGACTACGCAATATTTTTGGCATAAAAGTTCTGATGTCGGACATCTCATTTTGCACACTGCCGCTGGTGATGTTCACTTTCATTTCGGAAATTTTACCGAAATAAAGCAATTGGTCAATTATTGGCTCTATCAAGTCGAGACATCTAAAGAAAATTGGATGTAACTTTGCAAAAGAAATTATTTACGAATAAACACTAAAAATGAAACATTGGGTTGAAGCAGCGCGTCTGCGAACTTTACCGCTGTCGGTATCAGGAATAATTGTCGGAAGTATGTATGCCTTGGCTTATCCAACGGCAAATGTTTTAACGCCAACAGAAGTTTTTAATTGGCAATTATTTGGCTTTGCAATACTGACAACGCTTGGTTTGCAGGTTTTGTCGAACTTTGCAAACGACTATGGTGACGGAATAAAAGGTACCGATAACGAAGACAGAATCGGACCCAAACGTGCTATTCAAAGTGGCGTAATTTCTCCAGAAGCAATGAAACGCGCAATAATTATCACGTCAGTTTTGACATTTATTTCAGCACTTTTATTGATTTATTTTGCCTTTGGCGAAGCTTATATTTGGTATTCTATCTTATTTATAGTTCTCGGCTTATTAGCAATTGCTTCAGCAATTCGCTACACTGTTGGCGATACAGCTTATGGATATCGCGGCTTTGGAGACTTTTTCGTTTTCGCTTTCTTCGGATTAGTAAGTACTTTGGGGGTCAATTTTTTATATTCAAAAGAAGTTGATTATAGATTAATTCTTCCTGCAATCGCTGTTGGGTTTTTAAGCGTAGGCGTTCTGAACTTAAACAACATGCGTGATGAAATTTCTGACAGAAAATCTGGAAAAAATACAATTGTAGTAAAAATTGGAGGAGCAAAAGCCAAACTTTATCACTATTTTTTGATCATTTCAGCAATGGTTTTAGTCTTGATTTTTGCAATTTTAAAAGATTTTAATTTCGACCAATACATTTTTCTGTTGGCTTATTTCCCATTGACAAAGCATCTAATTACTGTTTCTAAAAACACAGAGCCGAGGGCTTTAGACCCAGAATTGAAAAAATTAGCGTTAAGCACATTTCTTTTATCTATTCTGCTTTCGCTTTCTATGATCTTTTTCTTCTCAGATATTATTGTAAATAGCTAAAAATTAAGAATATGAAAATTACTTTCTACGGACAATCAAGCCTCGGAATCGAAGTCGCAGGCAAGAATATAATAGTCGACCCATTTATTTCTGCTAACGAAATGGCGAGTCACATCAATATTGACGAATTAAAAGCAGATTATATTTTGGTGACTCATGCGCACGGTGATCACACTTTAGACGTTGAAGCTATTGCAAAACGAACAGGTGCAACAATCGTTTCTAATGCAGAAATTGCTACTTATTATGAGAAAAAAGGCTTCAAAAGCCATCCGATGAATCACGGAGGAAGTTGGAAATTCGACTTCGGAAACGTAAAATATGTCAGCGCCATCCACTCAAGTTCTTTCAATGACGGCACTTATGGAGGAAATCCTGGTGGTTTTGTGATTGAATCTGAACATAAAAATGTCTACATCGCTGGCGATACAGCATTGACTTTTGATATGAAATTAATTCCGTTGCGAACCAAGTTAGATTTGGCAATTTTACCAATCGGAAATAACTTTACGATGGATGTTGAAGATGCTATTATTGCTTCAGATTTTGTAGAATGCGACAAGATTTTAGGCTGTCACTATGACACTTTCGGATACATAAAAATCGATCAAGAAGAAGCTAAAAAGAAATTTTTTGATAGAGGCAAAGACTTGATGTTGCTAGAAATAGGAGAATCTTTGGAGTTATAATAAATTCAATTTATGCTGAGCTTGTTTCAGTATTTGAAGCGAATGGCTCAGGCTTTTTCAGGATTCCATTTTCCCGCTGAAGCCACTCGCTTTGTAACTGCTTTTTAGGCAGTCACAAGAGCTCAAACAATGGCTCCATCGGGGTTATTCAGAAAACCATTCCATAAAATGTCTATAAAAAAAATATTACTCTCAGGCTTATTTTTAATTTCAATAACCACATTCGCACAGCAAGATGGTTATTGGGATAAAGATCGCGCGACTACAAAAGAAATCACAGTCACTGCAGGAGATCGAATTACGGTCAAAACGGAAGATTTACCGACCGGAACAACAGAAATTGTCTATAGAATTACTTTGTTAGACGAAAATCAACAAATGGCAAGCAGTTTAACTTCCTTACTAAAAGCCATTCCTGATCCATCTGGAATCACTCAAGGCGGTGCTGGAGCAGTTTTTTTGATGTCAAAAGTTTCTGGAGATGATAAATGCAAATATGCTATTTTTTCAAATGCAACTTTTGCTACAGAATACCAAAAATATGGAAAAGCAACAAAAGCTTGCTTCACTCAAAACACGCCAGTTAGCAAAGATGCAAAGCGCTTGACGATGGATAAATCTACATGTTTGTTATCTGACAGTGAAAATGTTTGGTTTGGTTTTGAAAGCCAAAATTGGATTATGAAACAAAAAATTGTTTTGGAAGTGGTGCCGTGGGTTGATAATAAATTAAGCAAAGGCTGGAATTTAGATCATCGCCAAAATGTATTAAAACAAATAAAGACGTCTGAATTAGCTGTGAAAATGATCAATTCTGATGACTTCTCGCTTTGTATATTAGAAAAATTACAATCAAAATACAAGTTTAAAGAATTTCAAGGCCTTTTAAGTATCGAAAAATCTAAAGCCTTCAAAGATTTTGGAAATGCTTGTCTCTCTGAAAAACCAGCAAACAAATCTATTTTAACTGCAATTAGATTAGATGCACAGCAATTATTTAAAAATAGAAAATATGATGAAGCTATTGATTTGCTCCAGTTTGGGATAGTTGATAATGGCAATGCGACTGTTTTAGATTATAATGCTTTAGGACAATATTATCTCTATTCCAAGCAATTAGATAAAGGACTAAAAGCTTTAAAAGAAGCTGAAAAAATGGATGGTTCTGAATTACTAGTACAACTCAATTTGGCACATTTATATTTGCTTAATGATGAATATAAAAAGGCAAAAGAACTTCACAAAAAGTATAAAAATCAAAATATTACGTCAAAAATAAGCTGGATTGAAAAAACAAAATCTGATTTTAAAGAGTTGCAGAAATCAGGAATTAACAATGATAATTTTGAAAAGATTTTAGAACTGCTTGAAGATTAAAAATTATGCTGAAAGCTTCCTATAAAAAATATGTTCTAGACTTCAAGAGACCTTCAGGAACTTCGCGAGGAGTTATGACCGAAAAAGAAACTTGGTTTCTTATTTTGGAAAAAAATAATAAAAAAGGAATAGGTGAGTGCGGCATTTTGAGAAGTTTAAGTGCTGATGATCGTCCAGATTATGAAGAAAAGTTGCACTGGGTTTGTGAAAATATTGATTTAGGAAGAGATAAACTTTGGGAATCGCTGTTAGAATTTCCTTCAATTCAATTCGGAATTGAGATGGCTTTCCAATCTTTGGAAAGTGAAAATCCGTTTGTTTTATTTCCTTCTGAGTTCACAAAAGGTAAAAAAAATATTGCGATAAATGGATTGGTTTGGATGGGTGAACCAGAGTTTATGAAAGCCCAAATCGAAGAGAAATTAGCGCAAGGTTTTGACTGCATAAAATTGAAAATTGGAGCGATTGATTTTGACAAAGAATTAGAATTACTACGGTTTATTCGTCAAAATTATGATGTAAAAACAATTGAGATAAGAGTTGACGCAAATGGCGGTTTTACATCCGAAGAAGCTTTAAGTAAACTGAATCAATTATCTGGTTTTAAATTGCATAGTATAGAGCAGCCTATATTGAAAAATCAGCATGACAGTATGTCAGAACTGTGTAAAATTACACCTTTGCCAATTGCTTTGGATGAAGAACTGATTGGTGTTTTTGATTATACTGAAAAAGAAGAATTACTACAAAAAATTAAGCCGCAATATATCATTCTAAAACCAAGTTTGGTTGGTGGATTTAAAGGTTCAAAAGAATGGATTGCACTTGCTGAAAAATACAATATCGGCTGGTGGATTACTTCGGCTCTAGAAAGCAACATAGGTCTAAATGCAATTGCACAATGGACATTCTTGCAGCTAAATCCAATGCCTCAAGGTTTAGGAACTGGAGGACTTTATACCAATAATTTTGATTGTCCGTTAGAAGTAAAAAATGGTGAATTAGTATATAATCCAGAATTGGAATGGAACGTTACGATTTAATTTCCTAACAGGTTTTGAAAAACCTGTTAGGTTTAATATCGTTGAGATACTATTTTTTTGTGATAATCGGAGCACTCAAACAACTTTCAGGAATGTTAAATGCATTCACTAACGGGACTGCACTTTGTCTTGTCTCCCAGCATAATTGGTTCACAGCTTTGCGAATGGCTTTTGTTTTTACACCTTCCATATAACCTTGTTCTAGATACCAACTTGCATTTTTTTCAATTGTAGAAAGAGCATAAAGTTGACATAATTTGCTTAGTATATTTTTTGAACCTTCTTCTTTTGTATTCTCAATTTGAATTTGAAATTGCTCTAAAACAACCCTCTCTAAATAAGCTTGCCCAACATTTATCAAGTGGTGCTGTGCTATATTGAAAGCATCAAAAGAGTCCAAGCCACTGTCTAATAGTTTTTTTATTCTTTTTGCAGCAGAGGCCAAAATTTCCTTTTCACGAAATTGAAATGCATGGATGTGGAATTCATTGTCTATAAGATGTGCTTCATCAGTATTTCTTGTCGCAAACGGATTTTTATAAGTAATCGAAGTTTTTGCCTGATCAACTACATAATTGAAAAGACTCAAGGCGTTCATTTCTCCAAATTGATTTTTAAATTCTGATAGCCTGTTTTTAGCTACCAAATTCATTAAAACTGTATTGTCGCCTTCAAAAGTAGTATAAACTTCAGTATCATTTTTCAAGGCTCCAAAACGATTTTCTGACAAATAGCCCTTTCCGCCACAAGCTTCGCGGCATTCTTGAATAGTGTCTCTAGTATTCCAAGTTGAATAAGCTTTCATTCCGGCAGCAAGTGCTTCAATTTCTTGCATTTCTGCTTCTTTTCGGTTCATAAAACGCTTTGTTACATATTGCAAAGCAAAGTGAATCGCATAAGATTTTGCCAAATAAGGCATTAATCTTCGCTGGTGCATTCTGTAATTTAAAATCGGAACTTCAGAACCGCCTTGTGGTCCAAATTGTCTTCTTTGATCGCTATAACGAATGGCAATTGTCAACGCAGATTTTGCAGCAGCTAAAGCCGATCTAGGAATTCCGATTCTGCCACCGACTAAGGTTCCGAGCATCGTAAAAAAACGTCTGTTGTCACTTGCAATCGGACTTTCAAATTCTCCTTTGGTATTTACAGATGCAAATCGGTCAAGCATGTTTTCTTTTGGAATTACTACGTTTTTAAAATAAATGATTCCATTATCAACGCCATTTAAACCCATTTTAAGGCCACAATCTTCAATACTAATTCCTTCTAAGACATTATTCTTTTTATCACGAATTGGAACTATAAAAGCGTTTACTCCATGATCCTTTCCATCAATAATTAATTTTGCAAAAACTGTCGCCATTTGTCCGTCTCGAGCAGCATTTCCAATATATTCTTTTCGAGCTAATTTATGAGGTGTATTTATAGTAAAAGTCTTTGTTTTATGATCATAAGTTGCGGTAGTTTCAAGGGATTTTACATTAGAACCATGATTGGTCTCTGTCATTGCGAAACATCCCGGAAGTTTTAATGTTCCAACATCTTTTAGGTATTTTGCATAGTGTTTCTCTGTTCCAAGCGATTGGATGCTCATTCCCCAAAGTCCGAACTGCACTCCAAATTTAATGACTAAGCTCAAATCATGATAACTCAAAGTTTCCATGATAGAAAAGTAAGCTTCTATGTCATCTTCGCCGCCATGTTTTTTTGGATAAGCTGTTGCGCCAAGCCCTTCTTTGGCCAAAATTTTACACCATTTCAAGACTTGCTCACGATAGACTTCAATATCTGTAGATTCTTCGTATTTAAATGTTGGGCGACTAATTATTTTTTTGACTTTATTGATGGTTTCTGATTGGTTTCCATCTAAAATTTCGGTTAGCTTTTCTACAGAGAAATTAGTTTCTGTAGCATATTTAGAAGTAATAGTATCATGTTTTTCTTTAAAAGCAAAAACTGCTTCTTTGCTAATGATTCCTAATGATTGCTCAAGAATTTGAAGAAAGAAATAAAGTTCTTTTAACTTGTTATCTTCAATTTTAGGATTTTCTAATAACGCTAATTTAACCGCAATATCAGTTAGTAATTCATCATCGTTTTCAGGATTTACAGCTTTCACGATAATCTCTTTCCACTCTAAGAGCTCTGTTCTTGAAGGCGGATTTTCAACATCTATTTTTGAGAGCAAGTTTGTTTTATCTGCTTTTGAGAGCCATTTTTGAGAATTAATAGACTCTTTGATCGTATTCATTTCGGTTTCTGTCAATACATCATCTAGCCAGGCTATATAAAATAAAGGTAAGAAAGAGTTTAAAAGTGAATTTGCCATAATGATAATTCTAAAGAAATTGTGTTTCCTTAAAATTAAGCAATTACAGCGTATTTGTTTTTAAATGTATGTTAATTTACAGATTTTTCTTGGTGTTTTCTCAACGATTCTAAAGCTTGTTGTTGTACTTTTTTACGAAGAAAAGATGACCATCCTAAAAGAAATCCTGTATTTCCTAAGGCTTGTTTTGACCATTTATAAAAATCGAAAGAATCAATATGTTTTATAATCAAGCCATCTTTGAATTCAAAATAGGCTTGAATCTTATTAACGACTTTTCTGTTTGTCTTGCTGAAATTATAAGTAGCAATCCAAGTTGCGCTTCCTTTTTGGGCATCTGCTTTAATATTTGAAAACTCTATTTCCAAGTTTCCTTTCGCTCTTTCAAGTAGCATGTGCCACATGTCAGAAGCATCTTTTCCTTCTAGTTTTCCAAAAGCAGGGTCTTTAAAAACAATTTCTGGATGATAACAGCTTGCCATTGTCTCAGCATTGCCATTGGCAAATGCAGCATAAAATTCTTCAATAATTTGTTCGTTTGAATTCATTTCTGAGTTATTTTTAATAAAAATACGCAAAAAAAGTTAAAGTTTTTAAGGGATATAAATATCTGTCCAATCTGTAGATTTTATCGCAGAGACTTTGTCTTCACTGTTTAAAGTGACTTGAAGTTCTTTTTGAGTATATTTTCTTTGATATTCAGCTTTGTATCTAAATACAAAAGAATTATCTTCCTTATTTCGAATGACTTCGACAAGTTTAATGTCTTCAAATCGTCCATATTTTATCAAATATTTGCTACAGGTGCTAGAAAGTCTTTCTAATGTTGTATTCTGAATTACTTTTTCAGTAGCTTCATTTGAAGTGAAGGGCTTAAACTTAGAAGTATTGCAGGTATTTAAAATCCTCTTTCCTAATTCATAAGCTTTCTGCTTTTGAGCAACGGTGACTTCTCTAATTTCTACTTTTTCAACGGCAGGCGCTTTTGGTTTAGATTTACAAGCTCCTAAAAATGCGATGCAAATTATTGCAAATGCTATCTTTTTCATATTTGATTTGTTTCCTGCTGCTATCCTGAAAACTAATTTTTAGATTACAGCTTTAAATGAAACTTCAATTTACGATTTCAGAATTTAAAAACCTAAATAGCCACTTTAATTTGAGAATATATTAAGATTTTAAAAAGATGTCTGCCAGCAATTCATATGATTTTTTTCGGTCTTCAAAATTCTCTGCAATTGTAGCAATCATAATTTCATCGGTTTCATAATCAACAGCAATTTTTTCAATAGCAGCCTTTAATTTTTCAGGAGATCCAGCAATAAAACGGCCACGATTATAAGCAATTCTAGCTTTTTGTTGTAAATTATAATTGATGCTTTTTATTTCTTCAAAAGAAGGCAGATCACCAGTTGCGCCAGATTCAATATGTAACATTCTGTAGTCAAATTCAGTAATCCAATCTTTCACCTTTTGTTCGTCTTCTGAACAGAAAGCAAAAATTCCTACATTTACTTTTGGTTCTTTTAATTCTGCTGAAGGCTTAAAATTCTGTCTATAAAATGCTGCTGTTTCTGCACCTCCATCTGGATTTATAAATTGAGCGAATGATAAACCCATGCCAAAATGTGCAGCAAATTGAGCACTTCCACCACTAGAAGACAAAATCCACATGTCAGGAATATGATCTGGTTTTGGGAAAGATTTTACTTTTTCATGAACTGTTTCCGGAATTGATTCATGCCTCAAAAATGCCTGAACATCTACCAGCTGTTGCATATATTCTTTTTCACTGAACGTATTCGAAGGATTTAAAAGATAAGAAGAAACCCTGTCGCCTCCAGGTGCGCGACCAATGCCGAGATCAATTCTATCAGGATATAAAGTTTCTAGAAGTCCGAATATTTCTGCTACTTTAAAGGCACTGTGATTGGGAAGCATTATACCGCCCGAACCTATTTTTATAGTACTTGTCTTTGAAGCCAAATAAGGAATCAAAACTTCTGGAGCTGTTCCGGCAAGCATTTTAAAATTATGATGTTCTGAAACCCAATAACGTGTATATCCTAGTTTTTCTGCTAATTGCACTAATTCTCCTGATTCGTCAAGAGCTTGTTTTGCTGTTCCATTTCGTCTTACTTGAGATTGATCAAGTATGCTTAATTTGATATTTTTCATGCTTGTAAAGGTACGCAACAAATCGCTTTCGGGAGTTTTTAGATGGAGTCTCAGGTGTTATAATTTTGATAATTTTTTCTGGATTATCTGCTTACAGAAAATTAAAATTTAAATCCCAATGTTAAGAATTGCTCCAAATGAAAAGCTTAACATTGGCGGATACATATAATTCTTACATTTGTTAACGTTAAATTTACATTCACATAAACATTTGTAAACTTAGCGTCTATTTCTTACTCAAATTCAAAAAATACTATAAATTAATTAAGATTGCTTATGAAACAGCCTATTAAAAAAGATCTGGATACCACGCCAGAAGCTCAAGAAACCAACTTAAATGTGGAGAATACTTCTCAAGAAGTTACTGAAAATGTTGCCGAAAAGCCAAAGCCTGTTCGCAAATCAAATACAGCAACTACAGCTAAAAAAACGATTGCAAAGAAAACTGCAGAACAGCCTGCAGATGCTGAAATTACAGAAACTGTTGAAGAAGTTATAGCAGAAACTGGCGCTGAAGAAGTTTCAGATGAAAGTCAAGAAGAAATTACAAATGATAAACAGAAAAATAAAAAGAAAAGTAAAAAAATGAAAGAAAAGGAAAAAGCTAAAAAAGCAAAATTAAAGGCAAAAGCAAAAAATAAAGCTAAAAAAGCGAAAGAAAAAGAGAAAGCAAAGGCAAAAGCTAAAAAAGATAAAGCAAAGAAGCAAAAAGCTAAACAAAAAGCAAAGGCTAAAAAGAAAGAAAAAGCTAAGAAAAAAGCAAAAGCTAAAAAGAAATCAAAAGCTAAAGGGAAAAAGAAATAATAAAAAACCGATGTACTAAGTGCATCGGTTTTTTTATATTATTTTATGATCTTAAATTTAGAACTATGCTTCTGACCTTGGATAACTACGCTGAAATCGACCACATCATCTTCAATTTTAGTGAATTTTAAGTTCATCTTTTCGCCGACTTTTAGTGGAAAATCAGGAATTGAGACTTCTGAGATAGTGATTTCAGCTTCACATTCTGTAATCCAATTTATTTTTGATTTTATAAAATTTCCATCATCATAAATTTGGCTTAAATCATTGTTTTTTATAATCATGACAGATTCGTCATCTAGTTCAAATGATTCTAATTTACAATTTTTTAATCGTGTACAATCTGTTTTTGATTGTGCGAAAGAAATGCTTGAAATCAATAATAAAAATAAAAAGATGTTCCTCATAGATTATATTTTGAATTGCATATTTAATTAAAATTTTAGAATTATAAAAATCATATACTATAATAAATACTTTATGCAATGATTTCTACACCTTAAAAAAAGATTCAAGATTGTTTTGATCTTGAACTTTGCTAAAATCTAAAAAATAATTTAACTGCCATTTTTGTGTTTTTTTAGCCTGATTATTTTGCGCAATATCCCAAGGTGGATAAACTCTGAAGGCACGTTTTCCTTCTTTTTTATCACTAAAAATACCTTTTTCAACAAGCATGGCTTTTGGAAATATAAAATAACCTAGATAACTATCGTTTTTACTACATATGATTACAAAATCGATGCTGTCTGAACTTTCAAAAGGAGAAATGGGTCCCGTTTCAGATCTTTTCCATAATGTTACAAACTGACCTGTTTTGGTGGGCGTAATCTTTGAACTTCTGAATTTTATATTTAAATCATTAATTATTAAGTCGTGAGCATTGTATTCTGCACTTTCTTTTTCGGGTTTTATAGTGAAAAACTTAAAGTTGTATTTTTCATAGTATTCTTTGAATTGTAGGAGATCAGAAGGAAATAATTGCATAAAAATGTTTTTCAAATATAAACTTTTTATTTGCATAAAAGACTTACTATATTTTCTATTATTCTTATTGTTTGACTGATTAAATTAACAGCAAGGGTCACTTATGGCTTACTAGTCATGAGCTGGCAAAATTTACAGCATTTGTTCTACTTGTAGAAATCAATTATTAAATTGCAAAAAAGAGGCTGACTGCCAACAGCTCTCTTATTTTTTACTTCTCTTTATTCTCTAGTTTTTCTTCTTCTTTATTCTAAAAAAAAATCCCAATCAAATGATCAGGATTTTATAATCTGTATTTAAAATAAACTCGGATATTTTACCGGATTCACCTCGCTCATAATTGCATATACTTTTTCATAAATATCTTCAATAGAAGGTTTTGAGAAATAATCTCCGTCAGTTCCATAAGCTGGTCGGTGTGCTTTTGCTGCTAAAGTTTCCGGTTTGCTGTCTAAATGTTTGTAGCCGTTTTGTTCGTCTAAAATCTGTTGTAAGATAAAAGCAGAAGCACCACCCGGAACGTCTTCGTCAATAACCAAAAGTCTATTGGTTTTAGCCAAAGATTTCACGATATCATGGTTTACATCAAAAGGCAATAACGACTGGATGTCGATAATTTCAGCATCAATTCCAGTTTCTAACAACTCTTTCGCTGCTTGTTCTACCAAACGCAAAGTCGATCCATAAGAAACCAGCGTAATATCTTTTCCTTCTTTAATAGTTTCCACAACGCCAATCGGAGTTTTGAATTCACCAATGTTTGTAGGCATTTTTTCTTTTAAACGATATCCATTTAAACATTCTATAACCAAAGCTGGTTCGTCAGTTGCTAATAAAGTATTGTAAAAACCGGCTGCTTTTGTCATATTTCTAGGAACCAAAACATGAATTCCACGAACGGCGTTGATAATCATTCCCATTGGCGAACCTGAATGCCATATTCCTTCTAAACGGTGACCGCGAGTTCTAATTATTAGCGGTGCTTTTTGTTTTCCGCGGGTTCTATACTGCAAAGTCGCCAAGTCATCGCTCATGATTTGGATGGCATATAAAAGATAATCCAAATATTGAATTTCAGCAATTGGGCGAAGGCCTCTCAAAGCCATCCCGATTCCCTGGCCTAAAATTGTAGCTTCACGAATACCGACATCGGCAACTCTTTCTTCGCCGTATTTTTCCTGCATTCCTTCCAAACCTTGGTTCACATCGCCAATGTTTCCGGCATCTTCTCCAAAAATTAAAGTCTCTGGATATTTGCTGAAAATGGCATCAAAATTATCACGAATAACTAATCTTGCGTCAACTTGTTCAGCATTTTCATCATAAGTTGGAAGTACTTCTTTTACAGAGAATACGTTTTTATCTGATTCAGAAAATAAGTTGGAGCTAAATTTTGGCTGAATTTTTTCTGTATAATCTGTAATCCATTTTGCTAGTTCATTTCTGCCGTTTTCTTTTACGATGATTCGCAAAACTTTACGAGCAGTTTGCAAAATGTCTTTTCTGATCGGTTCTTTAATTGAAGCCAAGTCAGTTATGTGTTTTTGGATAAAAACATCTTTGTCACTTGATTTTGCAATAGATTCCAATACAGAAAGCAATTCTTTTTGTTCATTTTTAATTGGTTCAACAAAGGCATTCCAAGCGGCTTTTTTTCCTTCTAAAACTTCTTTTTTGATAACTGCTTCCATTTCGTCCAATTCTTCTTGCGAAGCCATATTGGTGGCAATCATCCACAATTTCATTTGGCGAAGACAGTCAAAATCTGCTTCCCAAGCTAATCTTGCTTCATTTTTGTAACGCTCGTGAGAACCTGAAGTAGAGTGGCCCTGCGGTTGCGTCAATTCTTGAACGTGAATTAAAACAGGCACGTGTTCTTCTCTGGCAACTTGTGCAGCTTGTTCATAAGCAGTAATCAAAGCTGGATAATCCCAACCTTTAACGCGAATGATTTCGTATCCTTTATTGTCATTATCTCTTTGAAAACCTTTTAAGATTTCAGAGATATTCTCTTTTGTAGTTTGGTGTTTAGCATGAACAGAAATTCCATATTCATCATCCCAAACGCTCATTACCATTGGCACTTGCAATACTCCAGCAGCATTTATCGTTTCAAAAAACAAGCCTTCAGAAGTACTTGCATTTCCAATAGTTCCCCAAGCTATTTCGTTTCCGTTGATAGAGAAATTCGTTTTATTATTGATTCCGGTAACGTTTCTGTAGATTTTTGATGCCTGAGCTAATCCTAATAATCTTGGCATTTGCCCAGCAGTAGGAGAGATGTCTGCGCTAGAGTTTTTCTGCATTGCAAGATTTTTCCAAGAACCATCTTCGTTTAAACTGTGTGTTGCGAAGTGCCCCCCCATTTGGCGTCCAGCTGACATCGGATCGTGCTCGATATCAGTATGGCCGTATAAACCGGCGAAAAATTGCTGAATATCCATCTGACCGATTGCCATCATAAAAGTTTGGTCGCGGTAATATCCTGAACGAAAATCTCCGTTTTTAAAAGCTTTTGCCATCGCTAATTGCGGTACTTCTTTTCCGTCGCCGAAAATTCCGAATTTAGCTTTTCCAGTTAAAACTTCACGTCTTCCTAAGAGACTGCATTCTCTGCTGGTTGCGGCAATTTTAAAGTCATTTATTATTTCAGTTTTGAAATCTTCAAACGAAAGTTCTTTTTTGGAAGCTATTTGTGTCATAGGTGGAATTTCTTGTGGAAACAAATTTAGGGAAATATCCTTATAAAACAAAAAAGCTATGATTTAATTATCTGCAATCAATTTGCATTGTTTGGATGTTTGAATGAAATATAAAAGGTAAAATAAGGAAATAAATGTATTTTGTGTAATTTTAAGTATTTTTTTTGCTTATTTATAACCATTTTCTAGTAAATAAATTTGTCAACGTTTTTGGACTCAAAGTAATTATGAACCGTATTTTTTCATTGTAATTTGGTTGCGCAATTTCCCAACCATTATTTGAATATACAGGAAAATACAATTCAAAATAATCTTGAACTAAATTCAGACGAATCCCGCTATCATATACAAAATCAGGATTGTTGTATTTGCTTTTTAAAAAGCCGATGTCGCCATAAGCTTCAATCCAATTCCAAATGCTATAGCCCGCATTGAAGGTCGTCATCCATTGGCTTGCAAATTGTTCTTTTAATTTCGATTTGAAACCGCCTTCAGCAATAATATATTGCTGGCTATAAAGTCCTGTGCTTTCTGATCTTCCCAAATAATTATAATCAAAAAGATAATCGGTTGGGCGGTCTAAGGCAAAACTGAAATAATCACCTTTTGATTTGTTGTATAAAAAAGTTCCGGCATATAATCGAAGATGCAGCTGTCGATTGTCTTCATATAATTTTCTAAAGGAAATATCAGTGGCTAGTTTCCCAAATTTTCCTGCCAATTGCAAATCGCCATTGAAATAAAAATGATTTGTTATTTCATTTTTTGAATTAGAATATCGAGCATTGAAAACTGAATAATTCTGCTCTTCATTGACTTCATAAATAGTTTCGTCACGGTGAACAGTAACTTGTCTGAAAACAATGGATTGCATTCTGTTATCACGAAAATTATCTGGTCGAATTCGCATCACAATCGACGGATTAAATCTCAAATAAGCGGCATCTGGCTGATAATGAAAATAAGAACCGCTTAAATAATAGCGTACATTAAAAAGATTTGAATCACGATTATTTTGATTAACGGCCAATGAGAATGATCCCGTTAAAGTTTGCGTTTTTGGTGAATAAATTGGGTTGACGTCAAAAATAAATGGCTTGTCTAAAATAGTCTTATTGTGAAAACGCATTCCCGGAGAAATTCCGTCATAAAAATTATAAGTAATTGTCGGTACATACAAAATCTGATTGTAATATGGATCTTCTAAATCCTTCATAAAATTAAATTTTACAGGACGATTTTTCGAAAAGAAACCTCCAAGCGATTTCCAATTATTTCTTAAATTATATTCTGGAACTTCATTTTTATAATTTAAAACAATCTTGTCAGCGTTTTTTCTTGGTAAAGTAAAAGTGCTGTCTTTGTCTACATTTTCAATCCATTCTTTAAAAACTACCTGATCTTTTTTTACGCCATAGACAGGAATCGGAACCGTAACATCTGTCTTGTTTCTCACCGTAAAAGTAATGCTGTCTTTAGTCTTTGAAACTTTTGTAAACTTGTAATCTATGATATCTCTTGAATCAATTATCGTATTGAAAAACCAGTTTATGTCTTTTTCGGAATTCGATTTCAACGTATTTTCAAAGTCACTTCGAGTCGTTAATTTCTGTAAATTCATCGCATAAAATTCCTTGATACTGGTTTTAATAATATCTTTTTCTAAATAATTGTCAAGATATTTTAAGCTTAATCCAGCTCTGTATTTGCTGGCAATCTGCTCATTGAATTTAATCAAAGTATTTTTTGGATCGCCTAGAGGTTGGTCCAAGTTTTTTCTTGCCATCAGCATATAAAAATAGCTGTATTGCTCATTAAAATCAATGGTTGTTAGGTTATAGCCACGCAAAAGCCACCATTGCGAAACGCTTCCCATCATTTTACTATCTGAATGAAATTCGTCAATATATTTCATCATCGTATAAATCTGAATTCCGTCATAAACCCAGTTGTCATCACGAGGATTTAGACGTAAACTAGTCTTTAGATAATTATTTAGATAGGTTTTCAAAAACTTAATTTCAAATAAAAATTCATCACTGAACGGACTAATAAATGCAGGAAGTTGATTTAAACCATAAAACGGACTACGTTCGTAATCTGTTTGTGAAACTGTAATTTTTTCATATGGATATTTTCCTATATTTTCATTGACATAATTTACGATTTTATCGATAATTAAAGCTTTTTGGATATCATTGAGTCTATTTTCTCGAAGATTGGTCTCTACATTTACACTATTATTTTTATAGCTATAAAAAGTAGTTTTTGGTTCAAAAAACAAATTAAAATCGGTTCTGTTTTTTCCAGATAATTCATAATTTGTAGTTGAATCATTTTGTAAAACACTGATTTCATTTAAATCAGAAGTTATCTGATAATTGGATGGAATTTTTAGAAAAACTTCAAAATCAGCAATTCCATTGGAAATATCATCTAAATTATAATTGCTATATTTTACAAATTCATGATTTTCAAATCGGGCAGGCGTGAGAAACCAATTTTTAAGATTCATGTTTCCATTGTCGTCCCAGCCATATTTTGTGAAACGATCTTTTGGAATTTTTACCGTATAATTTAATTTCAGAATCGCTTTTTGGTAAGGAAGAATTTTTTCAACCAAATTCACTTCAATCACATCAGGATGCCTTTCAAAACGATGCCAACCTAATAAGGAATTTTGCGCATCTGAAATTAAAATATTTTCTGTTTTTCCTCTTTCGCTGTCGTCTGCTAAATGAAAGCTTCTGACAAATTCATCAGAAAATCGTTTTGCCAAAGGTGTATTTTTGTCAGAATAAGCTTGATTCCAATCGTTTAAAACTATGGAAGAAAGTGTGTCGCCCGATTGATTGTAGAAAGTAATTTCCTGCTGAACAGAAACTGATTTTTCTTCATAGCTAATTGTTGCATTCATTTTTATATGATGCTGTGCATTTCCATTAAAAGCTAGGGAAATGAGAGAAAAACAAAAAGCATTTTTTAGGAAATTATTCAATTGTTTGGAATGTGAATTAATATTTAAGCCGTTTTTTAATTTACGTAGAAAACGTCAGACAAGTTTAATTATTATTAGATTCAATTCCTAGTAAAGGTTGCTTAAGATTGGCTTAAAAACAAAAAGCTGTCGAATTAAGACAGCTTTTTGTATATTCTTGTAATTAATATTTTTGCTTAGAAACTTTTTTTGCCTTTTTAAAAATTCGGACTCAAGTTATACTTCTTATAAAAAGTATCTAAAACATCCAAAACTTCATCTTCATTATCAACGATTTTAATTAAATCCATATCGCCTGGAGAAACGTTTGCATATTTTTCAATGAGCACCGTTTTTACCCAATCGATAAGTCCTGACCAAAAATCTCTTCCCACCAAAATAATTGGAAATTTCCCGATTTTCTTAGTTTGGATTAATGTAATCGCTTCAAATAATTCATCCAAAGTTCCAAAACCTCCAGGCATAACCACAAAGCCTTGCGAATATTTCACGAACATAACTTTTCTTACGAAAAAGTAATCGAAATTCAAGTTTTTATCCTTGTCAATATAAGGATTGTAATGTTGTTCAAAAGGTAAATCGATGTTTAAACCAACGGAAGTTCCGCCACCTAAATGTGCGCCTTTGTTTCCGGCTTCCATAATTCCGGGACCGCCACCAGTGATGACTCCGTAACCCGCTTTACTGATTTTGAAAGCAATTTTTTCTGCCAATAAATATTGCGGATCATCTGGTTTTGTCCTAGCTGAACCAAAAATAGAAACACAGGGACCAATTCGTCCCATATTTTCATAACCATTCACAAACTCAGACATGATTTTAAAAATTGCCCAAGAATCATTGCTTCTTATTTCATTCCAAGTTTTTTGTTTAAAAACTTCTTGTATTCTATCGTCTTCGTTGTCGAATATTTCCTTTTTCATCTTTCTAAAAATTTTTCAGCCTGCTAAAGTAATTCTTTTTTCAAGAATTTTGCAGTGTAGCTTTTTTTATTTTTGGCAACTTCTTCCGGAGTTCCTTTGGCAATCAGCTGTCCGCCACCTTTTCCACCTTCCGGACCAATGTCGATGATGTAGTCGGCCAATTTAATTACATCCATATTGTGTTCGATAATCAAGACCGTATTTCCTTTATCCACCAGTTTTTCAATGACTTCCATCAAAACGCGGATGTCTTCAAAATGTAAACCAGTTGTTGGTTCATCCAAGATATAAAAAGTATTTCCGGTATCTTTTTTAGATAATTCTCCAGCCAATTTAATTCGTTGCGCTTCTCCTCCAGAAAGTGTCGTACTTTGTTGACCAAGAGTAATATAACCCAAGCCAACATCTTCCAAAGCTTTCACTTTTCGATAGATTTTCGGAATATTTTCAAAGAAAGGAACCGCTTCAGCAACTGTCATATTTAAGACGTCAGAAATCGATTTTCCTTTGTATCTGATTTCCAAAGTTTCTCTGTTAAAACGCTTTCCTTGACACGTTTCGCATTCCACGTAAACGTCTGGAAGAAAGCTCATTTCAATGGTTCTTACTCCAGAACCTTCGCAGGTTTCACATCGTCCACCATTGACATTGAAACTAAAACGGCCTGGTTTGTAACCGCGAATCATAGCTTCTGAAGTCTGCGTAAACAAGCTTCTGATTTCTGAAAAAACTTCAGTATAAGTCGCTGGATTTGAACGTGGTGTTCTGCCAATTGGCGATTGGTCAATATCAATAATTTTGTCAATGTGTTCCAAACCTTCAATCTTTTTATAAGGCTGTGGTTTTTTTACGCCATTGAAAAAATGTGCATTTAAAATAGGATAGAGCGTTTCATTAATCAACGTCGATTTTCCACTTCCAGAAACTCCTGTGACGCAGATTAATTTCCCTAACGGAAGTTCAATGGAAACATTTTTTAAGTTATTTCCGGTTGCTCCTGTTAATTTTAGGAGTTTTCCGTTGCCTTCACGGCGCTTTTTCGGAACAGCAATTTCCATTTCGCCATTCAAATACGAAGCCGTCAAAGTATGTTCTTTCAATAATTCTGCAGGGGTTCCTTTGCTGATAATTTCACCGCCAAATTTTCCCGCTTTTGGACCAATATCAATCACATAATCAGCACGTTCAATCATATCTTTGTCGTGTTCCACCACGATTACAGAATTTCCGATGTCTCGTAATTGTTCCAAAGAATGAATCAGTTTTTCATTATCTCTTTGGTGCAAACCGATACTTGGTTCATCCAAAATATAAAGCACTCCAACCAATTGCGAACCAATTTGCGTGGCCAAACGAATACGTTGCGCTTCACCGCCAGAAAGCGATTTAGAGCTTCGGCTCAAAGACAAATAATTCAAACCAACATTCACCAAAAAGCTCAATCTCGACTTGATTTCCTTTACAACTTCAGAAGCAATTTTCTTCTGTTTTTCATTTAAATCGCGGTCTAATTCTTCAAACCAAACAGCCAAATCAGAAATATCCATATCGGTCAATTCAGCAATGTTTTTGCCATTGACTTTAAAATATAAAGACTCTTTTTTCAAACGAGAACCTTCACAAACTGGACATTTTACTTCGTCCATAAATTCTTTTGCCCAGCGTTTTATGGAAGTGGAACCGCTTTCGTCAAATTGATTTTTGATAAAGCTAGAAATTCCTTCGAAATCAATTTTATAATCTTTAGTAACGCCTAAAGTTTTAGAAGAAACTTCAAATTTTTCTTTTCCGCCATGCATGATTACTTCCATCGCTTCCGCGGAAATTTTTTCAACCGGGTCGGTCAATTTGAATCCGAATTTCTCTCCGATAATTTCCAATTGCTTGAAAATCCACGAACTTTTATATTCTCCCAAAGGCGCAAAACCGCCTTGTTTTATAGACAGTTTTGGATTTGGGACAATCTTTTTCATATTGATTTCATTCACCGTTCCAAGGCCGTTACAGCTATCGCAAGCACCTTTTGGCGAGTTGAATGAAAAATTATTCGGTTCTGGATTTGGATACGAAATTCCAGAAGTCGGACACATCAAATTACGACTGAAATATCTCGCTTCCTGCGTATCTTGGTCGATAATCATCAAAATGTCATCACCGTGATACATCGCTGTTTTGATACTTTCTGTCAAACGTTTGTCGTTTTCTGGCGTATTTTCAATCAGCATTCTGTCGATAACCGTTTCAATATCGTGCGTTTTATAACGGTCCAACTTCATTCCGGACGTGATATCTTTAATCTCGCCGTTGATTCGAACTTTTAAAAATCCTTGTTTGGAAATTTGTTCGAATAACTCACGATAATGTCCTTTACGGGAACGAATTATTGGAGCTAAAATATTAATTCGCTTTCCTTCGAAATTTTCAAAAATCAGCTGTTTAATTTGCTCATCGCTATAGCTGACCATTTTTTCGCCAGTCACATAACTGTAAGCATCGCCGGCTCTTGCGTAGAGCAGACGCAGGAAATCATAAATTTCTGTGATGGTTCCAACTGTCGAGCGTGGGCTTTTGCTTGTGGTTTTTTGCTCAATGGCAATTACCGGAGAAAGTCCGTCGATTTTGTCCACATCAGGACGTTCCAAACCGCCAAGAAATTGCCGCGCATACGCAGAAAAAGTCTCGATATAACGGCGTTGACCTTCAGCATAAATCGTGTCAAAAGCCAGCGAAGACTTGCCAGAACCCGAAAGTCCGGTAATCACCACGAGTTTTTCACGAGGAATGGTAACGTCTATATTTTTTAAATTATGGACACGAGCGCCCAAAACTTCAATGTTATTTTCAGTATCTAGCATAGATTTTTTGCAAAACGCAAAGGTACAGCTTTGTAATTTATTTTTAGTTAAAGATGATTGTGCAAAAACTTAAATTTGTGTCAAATAAGGATCGAGAATTTAGATTTTAGGATTGAGAAATTAGCAAATCTACAATTGGTTATTCAATAACCATTTCCTTAAGTCTTTTTCTGTAGGATTCTAAGACTTCAATTTTAGAAATAAATCCGAAATATTTGTCGTCTTTTAAAACGGGAAGAAATTCGCAATGACAAGTTTCAAACTTTTCCATTACGGTTTCCATTCCTTCCTCATAAGAAATAACTTCCTTTGGAACAGTCATTACTTCTTGAATTGTGGTATATTTTATTCTGAAAGGATTAAAAACAATTGGTCGCAATTTTTCAAATTCGATAACACCTAAAAGTTGGTTTTTCGCATTGACTACTGGATAAACTTGCTGTCTTGAAGTTGTCAAAAGTTCTACTAAATTTTCTAATTTATCTTCCAGACGAATTGTCTTATATTCCGAATTGATATGACTCAAAATGTCAATATTCGAAAGTATATTTTTGTCTTTATCGCTGGTGAAAACATCGCCTTTATCAGCCAAATGTTTGACGTCCATCGAATGTGGCTCCAATTGTTTTGAAACGGCGAAACTTATAGACGAAACAATCATCAGTGGCACCATCAATCCATAACCTCCCGTAATTTCTCCGATAAGAAAAATTGCTGTCAAAGGTGCATGAAACAAGCCACTCAAGATTCCGGCCATTCCCACGATGGTAAAATTTCCAACAGGCAATTCTCTTGTAAATCCTAATAAATTGAAAAATTTAGCCACAAAAAACCCTAAATAAGAACCTACGAAAAGGGAAGGAGCAAAGTTGCCTCCGTTTCCGCCACTTCCTAACGTCAATCCTGTTGCGAAAACTTTTAAAAGCATTGTAATTCCTACGAATAATAGTAAAATCCATTCACTGCTTTTGAATTTGTCAAGCAGCGTATTTTCTAAAATGGATTGAGGATTGGCATTGGCTAAAGTTTTTATACTTTCATAACCTTCTCCAAAAAGCGTTGGGAAAAAGAAAATCATTACCGCCAAAATTGAAGCCCCAAATAAAGCTTTTTTGTAAGCACCATTTTTGAATTTCTTGAAAAAGCCTTCAATTTTTTGGAAATTTCTAGCATGGTAAACCGAAACTAATCCTGCTAAAATTCCTAAAATTATATAAAAAGGAATGTTGTGAAAGTCAAAAGTCTGCTGTGTTTTAAATGATAAAAGTACATCTTCGTTTAAAACGATTGTCGAAACCAAAGCACCAGTTGCAGCGGAAATCATAATCGGAATAAAAGCAGTAATCGCAACATCAGTCAAAACGACTTCGATTGCAAACAAAACGCCAGCAATTGGAGCGTTAAAAGCCGCAGCAATTCCGGCTGCGACTCCGCAAGCCAAAAGCAAGATCCTATCTTTTTGGGAAAGTCTATATTTTTGTGCAAAGTTAGAGCCAAAAGCGGCACCCGTAATTGTAATGGGTGACTCTAAACCAGCTGAACCGCCAAGCCCAACGGTCAAGGAACTTGTAATAATTTGAGCATACATTTGCTTTTTTGGAAGAATTCCTCCTTTTCTAGCAACAGCGTATAAAATTCTCGAACTTCCTTTTTCTAGCTTTCCGTTTAAGACATTTCTTATAACAAAAACCGTCAATAAAATCCCGATAATTGGCAAAATACTGTTGATAAATGGAAGTTTCAAATAACCATTGACATACGTTGCAAAGACGAAAACATAATGCGCAAAAGCTTTCAATACAATAACAGCAAATGCACAAGAAATAGCTACTGCCACGCAAGAAAGATATAGAAAGTGCCTTTCTGATAAAAAATCTTTTGCAATAAAAAATAGCGCTTCAAATTTTTTGGCTATTTTTTTGAAAAGTACTTGTAAACGTGATGGCTTTTTGTGAGACATTTTTAACTCTGAAACGTTAGGAATAAAGTGCTAAAATACGCTTTTTGTTAAAATTTATTGGATAAAATTTCTATAAAGTTTCTAGTTTTTCAGCGCAATATTCTCTTAGTTCTTTGAAAAATAGCGTAAATTCTTGTTCAAATTCAGTGTAATATTCTTTCAGTTCTTTTATTGAAAGTCCCATTTGTGATTGATGTTTCGTTCTGTGATCCATTTGAAAAAGCACTCTTTCAATTTCTTCTATGAACTGATAATTAAAAAGCCAATTTCCTTTTTTCATGTAAGGAAGCATATTTTGTGTTTTTAAATTTAGCATTTCAAAATTGTCATCTAGAGATTTATAAAACCGATTTACAAAATCAGAAAGTTTTTCATCTGAATAATTGCTCCAATTTTTTGCTAGAAAATGATCATAAAATACATCGATAATTACACCAGAATAATGTCCGTATTTTTCGTGAAGTCGGTGTTTGCTGATCCTGAAAACGGAATGAGCATCTGTAAAAGTGTCAATAGCGCGATGCAAAATGATTCCTTTTTGAACATCTGGAGGAAAATATTCATAATCTTTTCCCCGAATTCCATCTGCCATCAAATTGCCAATTTTGATAAAATCATTGTTTCCGGAAAGATAAATATGGGCTAAAAAATTCATTTTTTTCTGTTGGTTATTCTCAAAGATACAAAGTTTCTGAGTGAATTAGAATATCTGTTAAAATTTTCACTTTTGAAACTTCCAAACTTTATATCTTTGCTACTTTAAATTTAATCTCAAATAAATGACCTTAATAAAATCAATATCAGGAATCCGAGGTACAATTGGCGGAAAAGTAGGAGATAACCTGACTCCGGTTGACGCTGTAAAATTCGCTTCGGCGTATGGAACTTGGCTGAAACAACATTCTAAAAAAGAAAAATTGACCGTTGTAATCGGTCGTGATGCTAGAATTTCTGGCCCGATGATTCATAATTTGGTTGTAAATACATTAATAGGTCTCGGAATTGACGTGATTGATTTAGGTCTTTCCACAACGCCAACGGTTGAAATCGCTGTTCCTTTGGAAAAAGCAGACGGTGGAATTATTTTAACTGCAAGCCACAATCCAAAACAATGGAATGCCTTGAAATTGCTGAATGAAAAAGGAGAATTTTTAAGCGGAGAAGCAGGAGCGATTATTTTAGATATCGCAGAAAAAGAAGCTTTTGATTTTTCTGACGTAGATAATTTGGGAGAAATTACTCAAAATGATGCTTATATGGACATTCACATTGATGAAGTTTTAGACTTGCCTTTGGTGGATATTGAGGCGGTAAAACAAGCCAAATTTAAAGTGGTTGTTGACGGCGTAAATTCTTCTGGCGGCATCATCATCCCAAAAATTCTAGAATTAATGGGTGTTGAATGTGTGAAATTATATTGCGAACCAAATGGTCATTTTCCTCACAATCCGGAGCCTTTAAAAGAACACTTGACTGATATTTCTGAATTAGTTGTCAAAGAAAAAGCCGATTTTGGAATCGTTGTCGATCCAGATGTGGACCGTTTGGCGTTCATTTCAGAAGACGGAGAAATGTTTGGTGAAGAATATACTTTGGTGGCAATTGCCGATTATGTTTTGAGCAAAACGCCAGGGAATACAGTTTCAAACATGTCGTCTTCGCGCGCATTGCGTGACGTGACGAATCTTCACGGAGGAACTTACGAAGCAAGTGCTGTCGGAGAAGTAAATGTGGTAGAATTGATGAAGAAAAACAACGCAATCATTGGTGGTGAAGGAAATGGCGGTATCATTTATCCAGAGTCACATTATGGCCGAGATTCTATTGTTGGCGTGGCTTTGTTTTTGACACATTTGGCGCATAAAAAGATGAAAGTTTCTGAATTGAGAGCTTCTTATTCGCAATATTTCATGAGCAAAAATAAAATCGAATTGACACCACAAATTGATGTTGATGCAATATTAGTTGCCATGACTGACAAATATAAAAACGAAAATATTTCAACGATTGACGGCGTAAAAATCGACTTCGCAGAAAATTGGGTACATTTGAGAAAGTCAAACACAGAGCCGATTATCAGAATTTATACCGAAGCAAAATCGCAAGAAGAAGCTGATGCTTTGGCCTTGAGAATTATCGACGAAATCAAGGCTGTTGCCGGAATTTAATATGGAAAATCAAGAACCAGAATTTTACAAACAAGAGCCAGAACAACAAAAAGTGTATTACACTCCGATTCGCAGAAAGCAATTGCCAAATTCAACCGCAGTTTTAGTTTTGGGAATAATTTCAATTCCCACCAGCTTTTGCTATGGATTTATCGGAATAACATTGGGAATTATCGCTTTAGTGCTTTCAAAAAAAGACCTGAAATTACATAAAGAATATCCAGATGAATTTGACGGTTATGATAATTTAAATATCGGAAGAATCTGTGCAATTATCGGATTGTCAATTGGTTCTCTTATTTTTTTATTATTAATGATGTATTTTTTATTCGCTTTTTCAATACTGTTTTCAGCATTACCTTTTGCAAAATAAACTATGAAAAACGCAATCCAAATAGTATTTCTGTTTATCGCAATTTCAGTTTCTGCTCAAAAATTCACCAAAGAAGAGCGAAAACTCATCGAATCTGGCGACAAAAAATCAATGCTGAAAGTCATTGAAATCACTGACGAAAAAGAACTAAAAATCTTAAAATCGGTTTCAAAAGACATTGATGCAAATGACGATTTATTGCCACTTTTAGCCGAAAGAATGTATTCGTCAATGCGCGATCCAAAAAATCCGGGAATCGGAATCGCGGCGCCGCAAATCGGGATCAACAGAAATATTATTTGGGTACAGCGTTTTGACAAAGAAGGCGAGCCCTTTGAATTATACATCAATCCAAAAATTATTTGGCGTTCTCAATTGCTCCGAAAAGGCAAAGAAGGATGCCTTTCCATCCCAGATATTACGGGTGATGTCTTGAGAAATTACACGATAAAATTGATTTATCAAGACAAAACCGGAAAGCAATTTGAAGAAATAATCGAAGGTTTTACAGCCGTAATTTTTCAGCATGAAACCGACCATTTAAACGGAATTTTGTTTACTGATCGAATGAAAGAACAAGAAAAAATTGAAGTTTCCCTAATTAATAGCGAAGTAAATCTTTACTTAGAAAAACGATTAAGAAGACAATAGTTTTTAAGATTTATTCTGAAATTTTTAAGAAGCAAATCATCAGGCATTTTCAGGAAAGGCAATTCCCGCTGGAGCCACTCGCTTTTCACGGCTTTTTTTAGCCGTGAAAGAGCTCAAACAATGGCACCATCGGGGCTATTTGAGAAACTTTCCGCATTTTGTAAACTTCCCGACCATTGCGTGCTCAGCAAATTTCTTTAGATTTTCAAAATAAAACTTCGTGCATTTATGAGATTTTGTAAAATGGTGAGATATTTTTTTTCAAACAAAAACGTTATCTTTGAGCCAAACTACGATTGCAATGACTACAACAGAAATCTCAACTCAATTAGAGCAATATTTTCAAAAATTCCGAAACAATATCATCGGAATTGATCAAGAATTTGTTTCGCCTTTCGGGAAAAAGAAAATCATCTATACCGATTGGACGGCAAGCGGACGACTTTATCGTCCGATTGAAGAAAAATTGATGAATGAATTCGGACCATTTGTAGCCAACACGCATACTGAAACCACAGTTTCGGGGACTGCAATGACAATGGCGTATCACCACGCCAGAAACATCATAAAAAAACACGTAAACGCAAGTTCTGACGATGTTTTAATCACCGATGGTACAGGAATGACAGGTGTTATCAATAAATTTCAAAGAATTTTGGGATTAAAACTTCCAGAGAATCTTCGCGAGTTTACAAAAATTCCAGACGAGAAAAGACCAGTAGTTTTTATTTCTCATATGGAACATCATTCCAACCAAACTTCTTGGCTCGAAACAATAGCTAAAGTAGAAGTAATTCCTGCTTGTGAAAGAGGCTTGCTTTGTTTGGATAGTTTTAAAGAATTATTAGAAAAATATAAAGATCATACACTAAAAATTGCTTCGATAACTTCATGTTCAAATGTTACCGGAATCAAAACTCCTTATTATGAAGTGGCAAAATTGATGCATCAAAATAACGGTGTCTGTTTTGTGGATTTCGCATGTTCTGCACCTTACGTAGAAATAAATATGCATCCAGAAGACAGTGAAGCTTATTTAGATGCGATTTTCTTTTCTCCTCATAAATTTCTTGGCGGTCCTGGAACTTCAGGTGTTTTAATTTTCAACAAGAAATTATACAAAAATATGATTCCAGATCATCCAGGTGGCGGAACAGTTTCATGGACAAATCCATGGGGAGAGCATAAATATTTAGATAATATTGAGGAAAGAGAAGACGGTGGAACTCCTGGATTTTTGCAAGTGATTAAAACTGCTTTGGCTGTTCAGTTAAAAGAACAAATGGGCGTGGATAATATCTTGGAAAGAGAACATGAAATCATCGATTATGTTTTTTCTGAATTGGGGAATGTTTCCAATATTAATATTTTAGCCGATCAGCATAAAAATAGGCTAGGTGTGATTTCTTTCTATATTAATGACTTGCACTTTAATTTAGGCGTAAAACTTTTAAATGATAAATTCGGAATCCAAACACGTGGAGGTTGTAGTTGTGCCGGAACTTACGGACATTATTTGCTTCACGTGGATCAAGAAACTTCAAATGATTTGACGAATTTGATTACGGCAGGAGATTTGATCAGAAAACCAGGCTGGATCAGAATGTCGATACACCCGACGACGACAAATGCTGAAATTCAGTTTGTTTGCGATAGTATAAAATCTTTAGCTGAAAATCATCAAGATTGGGCAAAATTGTATGATTACAATAAAAATTCAAATGAATTTACACATAAAGACGCATTGCATTCTGAAAAAGAATTGGTAGAAAAATGGTTTAATTTTAGTTAATCACGTCAATTTTTTTTCTATTTCCTTCTGCAAATTCTTCATAGCGGTGCTTCCATCTTTTGTGAGTCCAAAGATAATATTCTGGCGCTTCTAAAATCTGCTCTTCTACTAAACGAAGAAACATATTTGTGATTTCATAATTCGGAATTTCCTTTGGATTATCAACCATTTCTATGAAAGTAGCTTGATAATAACCACGTTTTATTTTTTTTCCTTTGACAAAAATAACGTTCATGTCCATTCTTTTGGCAATCATCTCAGCGCCAGTATGAACAGGAACTCGAACTCCGAAAAATTCTCCCCAATGATAAGCTTTTGATGCTTTTGGAGATTGGTCGCTAGCAAAACCATAAACACCTAAAACGCCATTTTTATGATTTTCATGAATAACACTGATTGTTTCTTTTGTGTCAATTAAATGCGCATCATATCTTCCACGAATATCATGCACTAATTTGTCAAAATATTTATTCTTGATCTTCTTGTAAATTCCATAACCCTTGAATTCGATGTATTTATTCATAGAAACTAGCCATTCATAGCTTGAATAATGAGCACAAAGCAAGGCAATGCTTTTCCCTCTTTTTTCCATTTCTTGGTAAACTTCCAAATTAGTAAACTTGAAACGTTTTTCAAGTTGCTTGTCAGAAATGGTCATCGTCTTAATCATTTCAAAAAATCCATCTACAAAATGGTGAAAGAATTTCTTTTCAATAATGTGTCTTTCTTTATCAGATAAATGAGGTAAAGCTATTAATAGATTTTCACGAACTATTTTTTTTCTGTAGCCAATAATATGATAAATTAAAATATAAACACAATCAGAGAAAAAGTAAAGAAGGCGAAAAGGCAACATTGAAATTATCCATAAAATTGGATAAACAAAAATGAAAAGTAATAACTGCATTAGCCGAAAGTTTTTGCAAATATAAAGCTATTGCAATTTATATTAACGATTGCTTTTCATAAATCACAAAAAGTGTTTGTATTTTTACGGTTAAATTATCATTTATGGATGTTTTTCTCATTGCAATTATAGCAATCAACTGCCTTATAAGCTTCAAAGGATTTAATGATCTTTCTTTTTTTAGAAAATATGAATTTCACGTCGGAAGTATTCGTGCCGGAGATCAAGTTCGAATGTTTTCGTCGGCTTTTCTGCATGTTGATATTGCCCATTTGGCCTTTAATATGCTGACTTTATATCTTTTTGCTCCTTATGTAATATTTAATCTTGGTGCTCTTTCTTTTTTATTCATTTATATAGGAAGTCTTATTTTTGGAAATTTACTGACACTTTTTTTTCATAAGAATGAATACAATTACCGCGCCGTTGGTGCTTCAGGAGCCGTCATGGGAATTGTTTATGCTGCAATCCTTGTGCAGCCAAATCTTGAAATTTATTTTCTGCCTGGTTATATTTTTGGAATAATTTATCTTTTTTATTCAATGTATGGCATGAAAGCAAAAAGCGATAACATCGGACATACAGCTCATTTTGGAGGTGCTATTGGAGGTTATGTAATTACGCTTTCCCAAGTACCACAGCTGTTTGTAGAAGATACAAGAACTGTTATTTTTCTAGCTATTCCAATCGTTATTCTTTTTGTTATGGCTAAAATGGGAAAGATTTAATTTTATAATAATACATTGGCACGCAATTTGAAAAGCTACAAGAAACAAATAAATAAAAACACCATGAAAAAGACAATTTTAATTTTAATGACCATCTTTGCGACTGCTGTACAAGCACAAGAAATTAAGCAGATTCCACAAATAAATGTGGCTGGAGAAGGTAAAATCAAGGTAATTCCAGATTATGCAATCATCAATATTGGTGTAGAAAATGTAGGTGCTGATGCTGCAGAAGTGAAAAAGAAAAATGATGCGGTAGTTGATGCCGTAATCAAATATCTTAAAGGTTTCAAGCTTCCAGCATCTGATTATCAAACAAAACAGGTTTTCTTGAGCAAAACTTATGATTACAGCAAAAAGAAAAACAACTTCACAGCTTCACAGCAAATTTCCATCACTTTAAAAGATCTTACAAAATATGATGCTTTAATGATGGGATTAGTTGATACTGGAATTAACAATATTCAAGGAGTAGAATTTAAATCTACAAAATTATCTCAATATGAGTCTGAAGCAAGAAAGGCTGCGGTTGTAGATGCCAAAGCTAAAGCCCAAGATTTTGCTTCTGCGTTAGGTCAAAAAGTAGGTAAAGCAATTTTGGTTTCTGATAATTCTCAGACTAATTATCCGATGCCGAGAATGTATGCCATGGAAATGAAAGCTTCTGCCGATGCAATGCCACAGCAAACTTTAGCAATTGGTGAAATTGAAATCACTGCAAATGTGAATATTGGTTTTATTTTAGAATAAATATCTTAAACAAAAAAGCCATGCAATTGCATGGCTTTTTTTGTTATAATTCAATCTTTTTTGCATTAATATTTTTTGAATATCGCCGTTGCCGTATGTCCGCCAAAACCAAATGTGTTGTTTAATCCATAATTTATTTTTTTGGCAAGAGACTTTCCTATGACAATATTTAAATCTTCAGAAATTAGCGGATCGAGATTTTCAACGTTGATTGTTGGAGGAACAATGTCGTTTTTGATCGATAGTATAGTAATTATACTTTCAATTGCACCAGCTGCTCCAAGTAAATGACCGGTCATTGATTTTGTAGCACTAATTGATACTGGCAAATTTCCAAATACATTGTGTATTGCCGTAAGTTCACTTAAATCTCCTTGAGAAGTGGAAGTGGCATGAGCATTTATATAGTCAATAGCTGAAGGTTCAATATTTGCATCTTTTAAAGCATTTTTAATTCCTAATGAAGCTCCAAAACCATCTGGTGGAGTTCCTGTCAAATGATAAGCATCTGCGGCCATTCCACCACCAGCCATTTCGGCATAAATTTTTGCGCCACGAGCAATTGCATGATCATAATCTTCTAAAATTAAAGCGCCGGCACCTTCACCAGCCACAAAACCATCACGATCTTTATCAAAAGGTCTTGAAGCTCTTTCTGGAAACTCATTGTTTTTTGATAATGCTTGTGAAGCATTAAAACCACCAATCGAAGATGGCGTCAAAGCTGCTTCTGAACCTCCTGCAATCATAATTTTTGCCTTGCCTAAGCGGATCGTATCAAATGCACTAATTATTGCTGTGTTTGAAGAAGCACAAGCTGAAACTGTTGCATAATTTGGACCATGTAATTTGTGTTTTATTGAAATGACACCTGCTGCAATATCAATAATTATTTTTGGGATGAAGTAAGGATTAAAATGTGGCGTTCCGTCTCCCAAATTAAATTCTGATAATTGTTGTTCAAAGGTAGATATTCCTCCATATCCAGAAGCCCATATCACGCCAATTTCTGATCTTGATTCTTGATCCATGTTTGCAAAATCAAGGTTTGCATCATTGATTGCCTGATCACTTGCAGCGATGGCATATTGGGTAAATAAATCATATTTTTTTATTTCTTTTTTATCCATATACAATTCTGGATCGAAATTTTTTACTTCGCATCCAAATTTTGTCTTGAACTTCGAAGTATCAAATTTAGTAAGATTTGTTGCTCCGCTTTTTCCTTCAATAATATTTTTCCAGAATTCTGAAACCGTGTTTCCCAATGGTGTAATTGCTCCTAATCCTGTAATAACTACTCGTTTCATATTTTTGTTTTAAAAATTATTTTCTTAAAATCATGCATGTACTAACAGCGTGCGCATAGATTGCACCGTTTTCATCCTTAAGATGCGCTTCAACTAAAGCTGTTGATTTTCCGGAATGAATGATTTTTCCACTTGCTATGAGTTTTTCTGTGGAAGTTGTGACCGCTTTCATAAAATTTATCTTTAATTCTAAGGTTGTGTAGCCAGTTCCTTGGTCAAGAATTGAATGGAGAGTACATCCCATAGCAGAATCTAGTAAAGTTGAAATCACGCCTCCATGGACAGTTCCGATTGGATTATAATGAAATTCTTTTGGTATAAATGAAAAAGTAACATTGCCAGTTCTTATTTCTTCAAGTGAAAAGTCCATCATTTCAATCACTGGCGGTGGCGGAAGCAATCCTTCTTTCATTGCTTTTAAATAATCAATTCCTGTTAAGGTTTTTGCTTTTTCAGCTCCAATTTTTGGGTCTTCCCATGTAAAAGTTCTTTTTCTTTTCATAATATTTTTATACTGATTGGTATATTTTTGTCTAAAAAAATAGTTTTATTTATGTCAAATCTTCAATGATTTTATTCACAGAAAGCATAATATTTTTAAAATCGCCTAAATTGCCTGACAGTTTTGTAATCATAATTGCACCTTCAATAGTTGCAATTATTGTTAAAGCCGTAACTTCAGGATTAATGTTATTTCCTCTAAATTCACCAAATTGTATTCCCTTATTAATTATATCGACAATTTGATTCTTCCAAAATTGTATTGCATTATCAGCATACCTTTTTAAAAGTGGATGCGTGTCGTCTGACTCAGTCGCGGTATTTAATATCGGACAACCACCATTTTCAAGAAGTTTTAAAAAATTACCTGAATAAATATTTGGATAAACGAGTAATCTAGCTTTGTAAGTATTTTGTTTTTGAATTTCCCTTTTAAATATTTCTTGTAAGTTTTTTAGGTTGTATTTAAATGCCTGAACTGCAACTTCATCTTTATTTTCAAAATTGCCGTATATGCTGCCTTTTGTTAATCCAGTTGCTTCTGTGATATCACTCATAGAAGTCCCAGCATATCCTTTTTGGTTAAAAATAGGAGCTGTTTTTTCAATAATATACTGTTTTGTTTTTTCTGCTTTGGACATTTTTTTTCAAATTATAGAGCAAAATTATACCAATTGGTATTAATAGCCAAGCCTTTTATGTTTTATTTATAAAATAAAAGCCTGCAAAAATTAATATCCTTGCAGGCTTTATTGGAAAAAGAAAAATTATTTTTTCAATAGCTTTTCTGTAAAAAACTTATTTTCTGAATTTTGAATTTCTATAAAATAAAGCCCATTTGGAAGATGAGAAATGTCTAGAGATTCTTTTTTATTACTAAAATCGGCAACTTTTTTTCCTGTTGTGTCATATACAATAACAGAATTTATTTCATCATCAGATTGAATATTGAAAGTATTTTTTACAGGATTTGGATAAAGTGCTATTTTACTTTGCTTCAAATCATTTACGCCTAATGTTGTAAATGGTACATCAATCACATAGCCTCGATTTCCACCATGATAAGCCAATTCAAAAGAAGCAGAGCTCATTCTAGAGAAGGCGAAATCAATTGAAGCATTTGCATATACAAAGATATAGTCGTTTGTATCTCCAGTATTAAAAGCACGTGTAGCGATAATAGTTCTTGTTCCAGAAACAACGTTATTTGATGAAACTGACCAATTGTTTGTGTCAGGCGATGGCGCACTTCCGATTCCGTTGTGAACTGCGTCGATCAAAGTTGTACCATTAAAATAAACAACATCTTGCCCCGATTGCATACCACCGCCATTGGCAAATGAACCAAATTGCAAAGCAAACCAGCGATCTGATGGCCCGGTAAGTGTTAAAGTGGCTTGAGAGGTTGCGCTGTCTAAATCTAATTTTGCTGTCATTCCTGCTAATAAATTGACAACGCCTGTAGTTTTTGTTTGAGCCTGGCTACTAAAAATAGCAGTAAACACAGCAAAAATAAGTAGTGTTTTTTTCATAATTTTAATTTTTAAATAGATTAATAATTTCTTGATTTTGGGTAAATATGGCATATTCAAAGGGCATTTTTCCTGAAGAATCTGCCAATGTTTTATTAGCTTTGTGATTTAGCAATAGCTTAATGATTTCAATATTTTTAAACTGAATGGCATAAATAAGAGGCGTTAATCCGCTGGCATCTTTTATGTTTGGGTCTGCTTTGTTTTCTAGTAAAAGAGAGGTTAAGTAACTATTGCCTTTTACGACAGTTGCAGCAAGTGCGGTGCCACTTGAACTGTTATAGTTTATGTCTTTTACTTTGGTTATCAAATATTTAGCGATATCAGTATTTCCTTTATAGCATGCTAAAATTAATGGCGTAAATCCGCTTGGACTTACACTATTTATTATCTCAGAGTCTTTAGTTTCTAATATTTTCATTTCTTCAATTGTTCCAAATCTAGCAATATCAAATACATCTTTAGACTTGCCGTCTTGGGCGTTTGAAGCGATGGAAAAGAAAAATATAAATAGTAATATTTTCATGGATATTATTTTTGAAGTGAAAAATTGTAAGTGATGCTTACTTTGTCGGCCACTTTTTTACTAACTATTTTTGGTATTTCAATGTCAAAATCTTCAGGTTTTACATCAAAATTTCCTATCAATGTAATCTTCTCTCCAGATTTTGAAATTTTAGCAGTTGTTGTAATTTTTTTAGTTTTTCCATGTAATGTCAGGTCTCCGGAAAGCTTGAATACTTTTGCAGTTGGCGATAGTTTTGAAATATCAAAATCTTCAATTTTTCCTTTAAATGTAGTCTTCGGAAATTTGTCAGATTCAACATAATTTTCATTGAAATGTTCTTCCATTAATGCTACTTTAAATCGAAATCCTTTCATTAACGACAAAACTGCAATTTCTCCACTTGAAGATTCTAAAACTGCTGATGTATTTTTATTTTCGGCTACAATTTCTTCAAAAGAATCTACCGATGCTTCAAATTTTAAAGTCCCGGTTTTTGTAGCAAATTTTTGTCCGAAAACGGTTGAAATTCCTGCTAATAGGAAAATAAATAATAGTTTTTTTTTCATGTTTTAATAATTTTAATTTTCTAGTAATCCATCAGAATTCCACTGAAGCAGTATGTTTATTTTTTCTTGAGACATTCTTCCGGTTTGCGGCATTCTTCCTGGTTCTCCGTTTTGTCTTTGAATTCGATCAAGCAGATCAGTATTTTCAATCGCATTTTTAACTTGAATATAAGTAGTCAATGGTCTAAAAGAAGCAATTCCTCCATCTGAATGGCAACTAGTGCAATTGGCGTCAATGATAGCTTTGGCATGACTTGCATAGGTAACTTCGCCTACAATTATTTGTGCGTCTTCAAGGCTTTCATAAGTGCTGGAATCACAGCTAAGAAGTGCAAATAAAGTGCTGAATAAAAGGATATATTTTTTCATAATTAAAAAACTCGATAAAGATTAAACCCAAAGAAAAAATCACCTTTTCCCCAATTGCCTGCCGCAGATGTGAGATAGCCGCTTTCTGTCATTGCTTGTGAATTTGTAAATAATAATTGAAAAATATGGCCACCAGTTTCTACATCTAAGCCTATTGACAATGGATTTTCATAGAAGGTTGGTTTATTGAAATTTTGTCCATATTCTAAATTTAGAGATAGCCTTTTTGTCAATTTCATTCTTCCACCGGCACCTAAAACAAATTGATTGTCATTTTCTATTGCTGGATTATATATATTTTTATGGATAAATGTCGGCGCTAATTCCAATGAAAGTTTTTCAGAAAATTTTCTAGAAATAAGCAACTGGTGAATAAATGCAAGCCGATCTGAAAATTCGATTTTTGGATAATCATCTTTCTCTAATCCTGTATTTATATCTATTGTATTATAACCAACAATTTCTACTGGGAATTTATCATCTTGTCTGGCAAGCCTATATTTTGCTGATGTTTCATAAATTTTCAATAATGTGTGGCGTGATGCGCTTAATGATAACCAATCTGTTGCTCCATAAACGCCGCCAATTTTTGTTGTGGCACTGTCAAATCCAAAAAACTCTGAAATCCCATCTTTTACTGAACCAAATCTGTGAGATATGACCATGTAAAATTCTTTTTTTGCAGGCAATTTTGTGGATTGTAATGTTATAATTTGCAATCCTTTAAATGATGCTGTCACAGTTTTGTCAATCACTTGCGTAGAATCAAGTTCTGAAAGCAAATCGTCTTGAGCAAAACTTATTGCAGTATATAAAAAGCAGAGCAGTAAAAGTAAATTCTTTTTCATGTTTAGTTATTGTTATTGCATTGGTCTAATTTTATGAGCCCAAATAAATCATCAAATCCGATGCATCTTCCTTTGATTTTTATTTTTTTATTAATTGAATTTGGGTCGGCTATTTGATTCATTTTGCAAAAAACTTTATGATCAAGTGTTAATGTAGAATCTAAAACTTCGGTAACTTTTCCTTCAATTTCAATGGTTTTGTTTAAGTATTTTAAATCAGCTTTTGAACTATTAGACAAGTAATCATTTGCTAAATCAGATGTGCTTATCGAAAAAGAAGGTTTCTCGTTTTGGATATTTCTTAGGTCTTTATATAAGACATTATTGTATATATAAAAAGAGCTAAAACCTAGAAGTAATAGGGCAGAAATAAGCCATGCATATTTTTTTTTCATCACTATTGAATATAAAAATTCTATTTCCAAAATTAATTTATAATGGAAGGAAGTGATTCAAAATCAGGTAGACAAAAGGTAGACAAAAGCCTGCTTGAAGTAGAAACGGGGTATACAAGATTTAATTAAACAGATAAAATAAATTCTGTAAGGTTTTCATCAGCTGTTAATTTTAATTTTTTACGCAGACGATAACGTGAAGTCTTTACGCTGTCTGGCGATATATTTAAAATAGTTGACATCTCTTTGATAGATAGATTTAATTTTATCAATGCGCAAATTTTTAAGTCATTTGCACTGATTTCAGGATGCGCTTGTTTAAGGCGAGTGTAAAAGTTTTTATTGATGCTTTCAAAGTAACGATCAAAATCATTCCAGACATTATTTTGCTCAAAATGGCGATTCACCATCTTAATCAATTGCTGTTCTGACAATGGCTGCTGATTGTCAATAGCAGTTTTGATTTCAGTTAGTAACTCATTTTTTTGAAGCATGTGTAAAGTGATGCTGCTGAGCTGGCTTTCTTTGTAATCGAGGTCGTTTTGAAATTGAATTTCTTCTAATTCTCGTTGTTTTTCTAAAGAATCTAAAAGAGCTTCCTTTGCAAGTAAAAGCTGTTTGTCTCTTTTGTTGATATTTTTTAAATACAGATAAACACTTATGGAAATAATAACTAAGATGATAAACAATGAAACTAAAAGATAATTCATCAATTTAGCAACCTCTTTTTCTTTAGAAATAAATGCAAGTTTTCTGTTTTTTTCTGCAATATCAAACTGAATTTCAAGATTCTTAACTATTTTGGCCCTTTCAATAGAGTAAGATTCTTCCTTTAATAAAATTAGGCGCTTTTGAAGTAGTGTCGTTTCTGGATAATTTTTTTGCAGATTATTCAATTCAATTAATCTTTCCAAGGTCATAATTTCAAAAATTTTATCAGAAAGAAAAATTGAAATTTGATTGGCTTTCTGGAAATTTTCTCTAGCTAGAGTGAAATTTGAATCTTTTAAATATAAATTTCCGATGGCTAACAAGCAAGTAACTTGCGCTTGCTTATTATCGCTTTTATTAGCGATAGCTAGTCCTTTTTTGAAATAGTCTAAACCATTTTCTTTTCGGTTTTGTTTAATTTCACTCTCACCTAACTTGATATAAGCGTTCGGCAAATAGGCCAAGTTATTTGATTTTTGAAAATCTTTTAGAGCAAGATTAAAAAATAGAGCTGCAGAATCTTGTTTTTTTTGATATTCATATAGAATTCCTAAACTGCTGTATGCAAGTCCTAAAGTACCACTTCTATCATCATTTTTTTCAAGAATGCTAATTACTTCGCGACTAATTTGCATGGCTTCAGAATATTTTTCTTGGCGTGTGTAAATTGTGCTAATTAGTTGTAGACATTTGCTTCTTCCAATTTGAGATTGAATAGGATTTGTTTTTTCTAGTTTTGTATAAAGTTCGAGCGACTGAGTAGCATATTTTAGTCCTTTTTCAAGACTAGACCCATATGAACAAATGCCTAAATAAAGCAAAGATTCTGCGGTGTCTGCCGTGTTGTTAGACTTTTTTGCTTTTTCATACGATTGAAAAAAATAAGAATATGCTTTGCCTTCTTCGTCTTTTATAAGTGCGTCCCAGCCTTTTTGCAATAAAGGATTATCAGATGGCTTTGCTATGCTGACTTGACTGAGCAATTGGCAAAAGAAAAACAGGCCATAAAAAAATGCGGACTTGAAAAAGGGTTGCATAAATTCTTTTGTTAATGACTCAATATCTCAATACTAGGTCTTTGTTATTTTATAATTCAAATATTCAGATAATTAATTCAATTATCAAATATTAGTTGGTTAATTGTGAATATCTATTTTGAAAACTATGAATTTATTTTTCTTTAAAATCTATCTTTGGCATCCTTTAAAAAATGATATAATATGAGCGCAACATGGTATGAATGCAAAGTAAAATATAGAAAATTAGACGAAACTGGTGTACAAAAAATCACTACCGAACCTTATCTGGTAGATGCGTTGTCTTATACGGAAGCTGAATCTAGAATTACAAAAGAGATGTCTGCTTATATTAGTGAGGAATTTAGAATCACAAATATAAAAGTTGGCAATTATGCTGAAATACATCCCTTTGAAAATGCGGATCGCTGGTTTAAATCAAAAATTTCTCTGCTGGCGTATGATGAAGAAAGTGGTAAGGAACGTAAATCTAATATGTATCTTTTAGTACAGGCTAACGATGTAAAAGAAGCTTTTGACAATACAACTCATACAATGAAAAATACTATGGGAGATTATACAATTACTGCTATTTCAGAATCTCCAATTATGGATGTTTTTCCTTATTTCAGTGGGGAGGAAGGAGCAGAAGAAGAACTAGAAAGATTTAATGCACTTAAAGCTTCTAAACCAGAAATCGAACAAGTAGAAGAAATAATCGATATGGAGTTGTAGAGAATCTAGCTATAATTATTGCTTTTAATTTATAAAAACTTCAGAAGTAATTCCGAATAACAAAAAGAGAGTATAAAAGCGCTCTTTTTTTATAAAAAAAAAACTACTTACTCACATAAACTTAATTGCCAAATTTAGGAATATGCTGTTAAAAAGTATATAATCTCGGAAGTCTAAGTAATTACAAACATAATTTCAAATTTAATTTTATATTTTTACGGATAAACAACAAAAATATGGCATCAGGATTTTTTGCGATTTTAGATGATATAGCGGCTTTAATGGATGATGTCGCAATTACAAGTAAAATAGCAACCCGCAAAACGGCAGGAATCTTAGGAGACGATTTAGCAGTCAATGCTGAAAAAGCTACTGGCTTTCTTTCTTCACGAGAACTTCCAGTATTATGGGCGATTACTAAAGGATCTTTGGTCAACAAGATTATTATTGTGCCCATTGCATTGTTGTTAAATGCTTTTTTTCCAGTCGCCATAAAATTTATTTTGGTTTTGGGAGGTTTTTACTTGGCTTATGAAGGAGTTGAAAAAATTATAGAATACTTTTTTCACCGTCCGACTAAGGGGCATGAAGTCATTGAACAAAGTGCAGAAAATACCGCTGATATAGAAAAAGCAAAAATTAAATCTGCCGTCACTACAGATTTTATCTTGTCTGTAGAGATTGTAATTATAGCATTAGGCACTGTTTTAGAAAAAAGCTTAACAATACAAATAATAACGGTTTCGGTTGTAGCACTTATAGCGACAATAGGCGTTTATGGAATAGTAGCTCTTATTGTCAGAATGGATGATGCAGGCTATAAGCTTATCAAACATTCAAATGATAAAGGAATTTTAGCAAAGCTTGGCAATTTATTAGTAAAGGCATTGCCAATTGTTATTCGGTTTTTAGCTGTAATTGGAACTGTCGCACTGATTTTAGTTTCTGGAGGTATATTTGTTCACAATATCGAATATCTTCATCATCTTCTGCCGAATTTTCCATCAATTATAAAAGAATTTGCTATAGGCTTGGTTGCAGGATTGATTGTCGTTGCATTGGTTGTAAGTATCAAAAAGGTGGTTTCATTGTTGAAACGTAATTAGTACAATAATAGATAATTATATATTTGAATGCACCAATATCAGTTTAAAAATCTAGATTTAAACTGAATTTTAATGATAATTTAAAATGGAAATCAAGAGAAAAATAGATTAAAAATGGGATTGGTGCATTCAAGTATATAAATACCTGAATTTTGGAGGTATTGGAAAAGCAAAAACCCAGTAAATCATATGATTTACTGGGTTTTGAGACTGTTTGTTTTTTTAATCGTGGGGAGAGCAGGATTCGAACCTGCGAAGTTTTCACAGCAGATTTACAGTCTGCCCTCGTTGGCCGCTTGAGTATCTCCCCATAAGCGTTTCCTTCTTACGGGTGCAAATATAATACTGTTTTTTGTTTGTGCAAACGTTTTTGAAAGATAATTTCGAAGTATTTTTTAAACTATTGGCATTGAATAAAATAAAAAAATCTCCACGAAGGAGATTTTTTATAAAACCTAATTTTGAAGCCATTATGCTCCCAAAAGTTCTTTTACTTTCGCTTTTAATTCTTCACCTCTTAAATCTTTTGCAACTATTTTACCAGAAGCATCTAAAATAAATGTAGCAGGAATTGACCTTACATTGTATTTTTTAGCAATAGGGTCTTGCCAAAATTTCAAGTTAGAAACATGTGTCCAAGTTAATTTATCAGCTGCAATAGCATCTTTCCATTTAGCAGCGCCATCTTCTTGGTCAAGAGAAACTCCGATAATATTTAATCCTTTGTCGTGGAATTCATTGTATAAAGCTACAACATTTGGATTTTCTTGACGGCAAGGAGCACACCAAGAAGCCCAGAAATCAATAATTGTTACTTTTCCTAGAGATTGTTTCAATGAAACGTTTTTACCTTCAGGATTTGGAGCTGTAAAATCAGGAGCAACTTTTCCGATTTCAACTGCATCAAGGTTATCTAGTTTTTCTTTGATAGATTTTCCTGGTTTTGTGTTTTTCAATTCCGAAGTTAAGCTATTATAGATTTTTTTAATTTTAGCAAAATCTGGTTCTGGAAAATTGAAAAGACTTTCTGTAATCAAAACACTTAAAAAAGATTTTGGATTGTTTTCTGCGTAATTTGTATATTTATTATTCAGTGGCTCTTGAATTTTTTTGTAGTCATTCATCAACTGATTAATTACAGCAGTATCTTTAGTCTGCTGTGCTTGAGTCATTTTTTGCGTATTTGCTTGTTGAAAAGCCATAGATTTGTTCTGTACATCTTTTTGAATAACTTTAAGATCATCTTTAAATTTAGTTAATTCATCATTATTAAAGGTTCCAGAAACTTTTGTTTTTGCAATTGTATCCTTATCAACAGCAACTTTAATTTCTCCTTCTTCAAGAATAAAATCTACTAATCCTTCTTTCGAATCAATTCTTAGGGTATGCATTGAGGGCTCAGTAGCTGTTCCTTTTATCTCGAATTTTCCGTTTTCAACTTTTACACTGTCAATTGCTACAAATTTTCCAGGGACATCTCCATCTTGTCTTTCTAAAATTACGTTTTTTCCATCCACACCTTCAATAGTACCGCTAATAATGTATTCATTGTCTCCTGTTTTACTGCAAGAAGCAAATAATGCTGCAGCTGAAACGAATAAAAAGATTTTTTTCATTTTTGATTTCATTTTTGATTTTAGTTTGCAAAAGTATTTATAATTCTGATTTTTAAACAGAAATTAACCTTATATTTTAATAAATTATTTATTTGTTGAAGAGCATGAAACGTTGCATAATTTCAAACCTGTTTTTCGAATGCCACTCATTCCTTTTTCTACATTGACCATATTGTGATAGCCTCTAGATTTTAAGATTGAAGCCATAATCACAGAACGATAGCCACCCGCGCAGTGAAGATAAAACTTTTCATCTTTCGGAATTTCTGAAAAACGTTCATTAACATCATCCAAAGGTATATTTACTGCATTTTCTAAATGCTCAGGGTTATATTCTCCAGGTTTTCTTGCATCAACAATAATACTGTTTTCTGTAATATTAGATTCAAAAACTTCTGATGAAATTGATTCTATGCTGTCTATTTCAAATCCTGCGTTTTCCCATGATTCAATGCCTCCAATTAAATAGCCAAGCGCATTGTCAAAACCAACCCTTGATAATCTTGTGATTGTTTCTTCTTCTTTTCCAACAGGTGTGATTAATAAAAGAGGCTGTTTTACATCTCGAATCAAAGCTCCAACCCAAGGAGCGAAATTACCCTGAATTCCGATAAAAATTGATCCGGGGATATGTTTTTTAACAAAATCATCTTCATGTCTAACGTCTAAAATCAATGCTTCTGATTGATTTGCAATTGCTTCAAATTCTTTTGGAGACAAGGGTTTGAATGATTTCTTGATTATTGTATCTAGACTTTCATAGCCTTCAATGTTCAACATCACATTTTGAGGGAAATAGGCAGGAGGAGCTCCCAACCCATCCAACAATTCAGCAATAAATTCTTCGCGAGACATATCTGAACGTAGCGCATAATTGGTTTTTTTCTGGTTCCCTAATAAATCTGTAGTTTCCTTGCTCATGTTTTTACCGCAAGCGCTTCCTGCGCCATGACTCGGATAAACTACTAAATCATCTGGCAAAGTCATGATTTTATTACGTAAAGAATCAAATAAATAAGAAGCCAGTTTTTCTTGAGTCAAGTCTGTTGATAAAGCTTGTGCCAAATCTGGGCGACCGACATCTCCAATAAATAAAGTATCTCCTGTAATTATTCCGTATGGTTTTTTATTTTCATCCAATAAAAGATAGCATGTGCTTTCCATCGTATGGCCTGGCGTGTGAATTGCTTTTATAGTATAATTTCCAAGTTTAAATTCTTGTCCATCTGAAGCAATTGTTGCTTCAAATTTTGGATTTGCAGTTGGCCCATAAACAATTTGTCCGTTAGATTTTTTAGCTAAATCTAAATGTCCAGAAACAAAATCAGCGTGAAAATGCGTTTCAAAGATGTATTTTATTTTCGCATTATCTTTATTTGCTCTATCTAAATAAGGCTGTACTTCGCGCAAAGGATCAAATATGGCGACTTCGCCATTGCTTTCTAAATAATAAGCGGCTTGGGCAATACAGCCTGTATATATTTGTTCAATTTTCATGTTTTGTAATAGTTAAAAAAGATCTCTTTGGCTAAGATGAAGAGTGACATAAAAAGCACAAACCATCCAAAAGCTTTCTTGAGACTTTTTTCGTTGATAAATTTATTGACGTAAATCCCCACAAAGATACCGAAAATTGATATAAGTGTAAAAATTAATAAGAAACTCCAATCGGGATTTATGTTACAGATATCACCAGAAAATCCGATAAGTGAGTTGATTGCAATGATAAAAATAGAAGTTCCAACGGCTTTTTTAATAGAAAGATTTGCAATATAAATCAAAGCTGGAATGAATAAAAAGCCTCCGCCAGCACCAATTAATCCGATAATGGTTCCCACAATGAACATCTGCAAGAAAGTTATATAAATATTTGGTTTTAGAGAATTATCTGTTTTTATTTTTTTGTCATAAATCATAGAAAATGACGCAAGCATCATCACAATGGCAAAAAGTGTCATCAAAAAGAAATCTTTTGTGACTGTGAATTCTCCAGTTGTAAAAAGTTTTTCAGGAAGCAAATGAACTAAGAATTTTCGAGTCAAATAAATAGCTACTAATGAAGGAATTGCAAATTTTATTCCGGTTTTAATTTCTACTAATCCTTTTTTAAGATTTATAATTGTACCAAATGCAGAAGTTGTTCCAACGATAAATAGAGAATAGGCTGTTGCAATTACTGGATTTATTCCTAAAAGGTAAACCAAAACTGGAACCGTTAAGATGGAACCTCCACCGCCAATTAATCCTAAAACTAATCCGATAATTAATGCCGAGAAATATCCTAAAGCTTCATTCATTGAATTTTTTCAAATTTTAAGTAAAGATATTAAAGTTTAGATACATATTTTATAAAATAAACGGCAATAAATTACGAATAAAATAACAATCAAAATCAATGAGTGTTAAATTGCTTTTATTCAGGCATTAAATGTTTATTTTTGGGACTTAATTTACCACCAAAATGAAAAAAAATTACCTTTCCCTCTTATTATTTTTTCTAGTATCTTTTTCCTACGGACAAATTCTAATGATCAATGAAATTGACTCTGATAATCCAGGAACTGATACTAAAGAATTTGTAGAAATCAAATCTCAAACTCCAAACTTTTCACTCAACGGCTACGTTTTAGTTTTTTTTAATGGAAATCCAACAGGAAGCACCAGCAACAGAAGCTATTTTGCATTAAGTCTTGATGGCTTGACAACTGATGTGAATGGGTTAGTCGTAGTTGGAAATACTGATGTTTCGCCGGTTCCAAATAGAATTTTTTCAAATTCAACAATACAAAATGGTCCTGATGCAGTAGCGATTTACCAAGGAAGTTATGCTGATTTTCCAGTCTTAACGCTTGCCACAACTACGAATTTAATTCACGCTTTGGGTCATGGAACGACAACTAACACAGAACCAACAGCTTTAATGACCCTGTTGGGAAACCCAGCTTATTTGAGTGAAGGAAATACTGCTGCTCTGACGCAATCACAATCAATCCAAAGAAAAGCTGACGGAACTTATGAAGCAAAATTGCCAACTCCAGGAGCAAATAATGATGGGAGCGGCATTATTTTTAATGGAGTGACGATTGGTGTTCCGGCTTTGCAGTATAATGAAGGGGATAATTTTAATATTATTTTTACAACACAAACGCCTGTAACTAGTGATCTTTCTTTTACATTTTCATTAAATAATGGAAGTTTTAACGGTTCAGATTTTATAGGAAATACTTCAGTTTTAATTCCTGCCGGTTTTTCAACTTTTACGACAAATATTCAAATTGTTGATGACAATATTGATGAAGGCGATGAGTTTTTAAAAATTGAATTTAGCGCATTGCCGACTGGTTTTGTACGCATGAATGATAATATAGAAATTATTATTGTTGACAATGATTTTTCAGCCGCAACTTGGGGAACGCCCATAAATCCTACTTATGGAAACGTTACTAGCACTGTTCCTGCAGGATATTATGACTCGCTTAATGGTAAATCTGGTGCTTTATTAAAACAAGCAGTTCAAGATATTATTGCAAATCCAGCCGTTGTAAGAGCTCATAATTATGGAGATATTACTGAAATTTTGAAAAAAGCTGACCAAAATCCTTTAAATAGTAATCAAGTTTGGTTAATGTATAAAGAAGTTAGCCGTGCAAAATATTTATTTCAAGAAACTGGAGACGGAACGGGTCGTTGGAATCGTGAACATATTTATCCGCAATCACGTGGAGGATATTCAAATGCGACTTCGAGCACGCCTGATGGAATTAATATTTGGTTGGCATCAAGTGCTGATTCTATAAAACATGGGCACGCTGATGCACATCATTTAAGAGCAGAAGATGGGCCGGAAAATAGTTCTAGAAATAATAAAAATTATGGCTTGACAGGTTATAATGGATTTACTGGAAATTTGGGAAGCTGGAAAGGTGACGTAGCAAGAGGCGCATTTTATATGGCTGTTCGCTATAATGGATTAAATTTAGCCAATGGAAATCCACCAGAAACTCCAATAGGTCAATTGGGTGATTTGGCGACCTTATTGCAATGGAATCAAAGTGATCCTGCGGATGATTTTGAGATGAACAGAAATAATTATATTTATACTTGGCAATACAACAGAAATCCGTTTATAGACCTTCCTGATTTGGCAAATTATATCTGGGGAGCCAATGCAGGTGAAATTTACTCGCTGTCAATTGTGTCTAATTCAGAATTAAAAGTATCACTTTATCCAAATCCAGCGAATAATTTCATTACAATTTCAGGTGTAGAAAATGAAGGGGTTTTAGAAATTTATTCTGTTTCTGGGCAGAAGCTTTTTGATACTAAATTTTCAGGGAATACAAGGATCTATTTGGAATTAGCTTCCGGATTATATCTAGCGAAAATTACTTCCGAAGAAAAATCTGCATTAAAAAAGATTATAATAAAATAAATTATTTGAATATAATAGTAAATGTGGTTCCGATTCCAGGCTGACTTTCTGCAGTGACGGAACCACCCATCGCATCGATTTGATTTTTACTGATAAAAAGTCCAATTCCTTTTGAATCGGGGTTTTTATGGAAGGTTTTATACATTCCAAAGAGCTTGCTTCCGTCTCTTTCTAAATCAATTCCCATTCCGTTATCACATATTTTTAGGATGACTTTACCAATTTCAGCATTGCAATCGATTTTTATAATCGGAATTCTATCAGGATGTGAATAACGCAAAGCATTCGAAATAAAATTTAATAGAACACTTTCAAGATAAGCTGGATTGTAAGTTACGAAGATTTCAGGGGCTACATTATTTTGAATTTCAGCTTTTTTAAGAGAAACTTGTTCTGATAAGATATTAATTATTTTATCAATGTTTTCTTTTAAATTCAAGCTTTTTTTAACCAAATTTAAGTTGGTTTGGATATTTACAACTTCGTTTAAATTAAGCATGCTTTCATTTAATGCGCTTGAAACTTTTTGAAGCATTTCAATCATTTCAAGTCGTTCTTCATCACTTTCCACAGTTTCAATCAGGTTCGAAATTGCTTGGATATTGCTGGCATGCGATCTTAAATTGTGTGAAACAATGTAAGAAAAATTTAAAAGTCTTTTGTTTTGTTCTGTCATTAAATCAAACGAATCGCTGAGTTCTATTTCAGCTTTTTTCTTGTTTGTAATGTCAATCATAATACCCTTTAAGCTAACAGGTTTTCCATTTTCATGAATTACATTTACAATATCTCGAATCCAAATTATTTTTCCATTTTTCGCAATCATTCGATATTCAAAATCATACTGCAGATTACTTTCCGATTGCTCTTTGCAAAAAATTAAGGTACTTTCTTTATCTTCTGGATGAATTGTATTGATCCAAAATTGAGGTCCAGAAAGCCATTCTTCTGTAGAATATCCTGTGATTTCTTCCGCTTTTTTATTGACATATGTAAATTGATAAGTGTCAATATCACATTCCCAAACAATGCCGTCAATAGCATTTACAATAGATTCTATCTTTTTTTGTGATTCAATAATAATTTTTTCTGAAGCTTTTCTGGCCGTAATATCTTCTGTAGAAATAATTACTCTTTCCAAAGATTCTTCATAACCGCGCATAACATTCCAGCGAAGGCTGATATCTCTGAATTCGCCATCTGATTTCTTTACTTTTGAATCCATCGAAAGATGTTTTTGACCTTGTGTAATCGCAATAAGCTGTGCTATAAAAGTATCTCGAATTTCATTATTTAGCACATTTTCAAGCTTACTCATCAATTCTTCCTTTGTTTTTGGATAGTGAAGTGTTAAACATTCGTTGTTGATATTGATAATTTTAACTTGAGAAATGCATTTTCTAATAAAATCTGGATTTTCTTCTAAAAATAAAGCAACTTCATCATGCTTTTTACCAATCAAACCTGATTCTTTCAAGCAGTTTTTTACCAATGAAAAATCTTCTTCCCAAAGGGCAACAGGAGAATCGTCAAAAAGGCTTTTAAATCGGGTCTCGCTTTTTTGAATATTTTCTTGGGCTAATTTTTTCTCGCTAATATCTTCAATAATAGTAATATAAGCAGTTGTCTTTTTTTCTGAATTTAGTAATGGATAAACATGAACTTTAGACCAAATTATATTTCCTTCTTTGTTAAAATATCTTTTCTCAAAAGTAAAATCTGATATTTTTCCGCTTTTGAGTTCTTTCATCAATCTTAAATTTTCAGTAATATCATCAGGATGTGTTAAATCTTCAAATTTTTTCGACTTGATTTCTTCTGCGGTATATCCTAATATTTTACAAAACTGCTTGTTGATTGCAATAAACTTTCCTGAAGAATCAATTTGTGTTATTCCAACAGATGCTTGCTCAAAAATAGCGTTAAATTCTAATTCTGTATTGATGATTTTATTAGCTTGACTTGTGACAAGTGTTTGTAATTCAGAAGGTTTTTTTAAGATTGTACCAATAAAAAAGCCAATTATGATTGATAGCAAAAGTCCTAAAATTGCCATTGGTAAGATTTCTTTAAAAGCAGTAAAATTATTTTTACTAATTACATAGATTGTCCAATCTCCATCTGGAATATCGAGTTTTAAAAATGTTTTTTTAGAGAAATTTTTCTTATTTTCTAAAAAGAATTCTTGTTTTTTAGTTTTTGGATTCTTTTTAGAAAATTGGAAATAATATTTTGAAGTATTTATATTGTCTATTCCAGAAGCCTTTCGCAATGTTTCAAGCTTAATAACAATGGAGGAAAATCCCCAAAATTTTTGATCTTTAAATATGGGAAGCCTGCCGACAATCCCGGTTCCGCCTTGTATAAGTTCTACAGGACCAGAATAATACATTTTCTTGTTTTTGATAGCTTTTAAAGCGCCTTCTTTTGAGGTGGAATGCTGTAGAAGATTAAGATTCAGCACACTTTCATTCCCTTTTAATGGATTTGTATATTTTATAATTCCATCAGGAACAAGTTGAACAATATTAATATTAGAATTTGTTTCAAGAATTTTAGTGCTAATTTTTTCAAAATCTTCCGGAATGCCTTCATCATTAATTGTCAAGGCAAGAGACAAAGCCGTCGCATACCCATTTTTAAGAGTCTGCTCAATATTTTGATTTACGACATTAATAAGACCCGCCATTTCACGTCTTTCATTCTCTTTTATAATGTGGTAGCGCTGAAAAGTGATCAGGCTGATTCCAATTAATAAAAGCATGAAAGCTAAAAACCCACTAAATTTATAATGAGTTATAAACCATGAAATGACTTGTGAACGCTTATTGTTTTTCATGTATGCATGGCAGTAATTTATCTCAAAATAAGACGATTAGGATTATTAATTTTCAACAAAAATATATTTATATTTCTTAAAATACGTATGTAATATTACTTTTTTATAAAACTAATTCAGAAAATAGTTTTTCTGTAGTTGTTTCTAAGTCAATACACAAACCAGGATGTGGTCGTGAAGTTTGAATCACAGAACTTCTAATGGCAGTAAGCCAGCGAAAACGTGAAGGAATATCCATTTGGGCAATTGGTCCGCCGTCTTTTTTTCCGTCACTGATATTTTTGAATGCTTCAAGATTTTTTTGCAATTGCTCTAAATCCAATTCTTCTGAAAAACATCTCAGTTTTTTTTCTTCAACAACATAAAGCATTTTTATAAATTTTGCTTTTTTGCAAAAAACAATAATCCCTGCATTTACAAACTCCTCGCGCTCAACCCTTGGAACTATTCGGATTATCGCATATTCATATAAGTGTCTGTCTTGCATTTTGTGCTTCTTTTATAAAAATTTCTGAATTTGCCAATCTCGTCAATAAAAACTGAGTATATACTTCTCTAATTTGCTCAGAAGTTTCATCAGTATCTTCCCACTGCAGCCATTCTTCTGGAATTAGGGCCGTAATTTTTCTAATATTTTCTTCGGTAAGAATTTCTTTAAATGTCCCATCTGCTTGTTCTAAATTTGAAGCTTGTGGCAAAAGAACATGATCTTTTATCAAGGCAAATGCACTTTTTGCATGCGACTCCCAATTAATCCATGAATGATGGAAATAGAAGGATGCGCCGTGATCAATAAGCCATAATTCTTTATGCCAAATCAGCATGTTTGTATTTCTAAAAGTTCTGTCAACATTGGTGATAAAAGCATCAAGCCAAACAATTTTTGAAGCTAAATCGGCATCAACAACTGTTACTGCCGGATCAAAATTTATTGAACCAGAAAGAAAATGCAATGCTAAATTTTTACCTTGGCTTCCTTGCAACAAATCTTGAATTTCTTCATCAGCTTCTGTTCTTCCAAAGGCTTCATCAAGATTAGCAAAAACCAGTTCAGGAATTTGTAGGCCTAAAATTCTTGCAATTTCTCCTCCTAAAAGTTCTGCAATGAGGGCTTTCACGCCATGTCCGGCTCCTTTAAACTTCAAGACATATTTAAAATCATCGTCTGCTTCAGCAAGCGCCGGAAGTGAACCTCCTTCTCGCAAAGGCGTAATATATCGGGTGACATTGACTGTTCGTAATGGTATTGGATTGCTCATAAATTCAACTTTAATAGCACTATTCTTAATAATTTAGAATACTCGGTAAATTTACAATATGAAATTTAATTTTAAGTAAAGTATTATAAGAGAAATCATATTTTTAAGTTTAAAAACTGCCAATAACACCGATAGAATTAATTCCCATATTCAAATTCCAACGAATTTTGTCTTTGTCGGCATAAGAATATTTTTTTTCCTTTTTTAGATAATTGTCAATTCCGTCAACAACAGCAACACTTAGCGCCATGCTTAAGCCAACATCTGTAAGCCAATGTTTTCCTTCCCAGAGTCGGGAAACTGGGGCAACCATTCCAACGGCATAAATTCCTGATTTTACCCATGGATTTTTAAACTGTTTTCCGATAGCATAAGCTGTCGTAAAGCTTAAAATAGTGTGTCCAGAAGGAAAAGAGCGATAGGAAGATTCATTCGCCAAAGGTTTAAAATGATGATTTCCTTTGCCAGCGCTTGGTCTTGCTCGGCCAACAATTGTTTTGCTAATTGACTGAATTATTCCGGCTGAAGTAGCAGATGCAATCATCAAAACTCCAGTTTTTCTAACTTTTTCGTTATCGGTTAATAATCCGAACAAATAAACACCTCCTGTGATTCCGTAATTATTTTGCGGACTTCCAAAATACCATCCAAAATCCCTGATTCCTTTTGGAATATCACTGCTTTGATCTGTAAAAAATTCATTGGCTTCTTCATCAATAAAGAAAACCGCAGCAGTCCCCAAAACGACACCTCCAGCGGTTAAATAATCTTTCTTTTGCCAATCTAATGGTCGAAGATAGCTGTATTTTATACCGCCTAAAATATTCAATCCGTCATATTTCAAATTCTGCCAGATTGTTTTTTTCTTCGGAAGAATTGTATCGCCAAAAGTCATTTCTACGAGCGTAGAATCAATTGCAATGCGTTTTGGTATTATAGTGTCTTGTGCTTTTAAATTTAAAATTGAAAGAAAAATTAATATAAATAAAATTTTGGAGGGAGCTTTTTTAATCATTTTGGATATTTCCGTAAAAATAAATTATTTTTAGATTGCATTTAGATAAATTTTCAAAGACTTTTTTGGGAATTATCCAAAGATTGAAAATTATTATATTTGCAGAAATTCCATTAAAATGCGACGATGAACAGACGTTAATCGTTTAGCTAAAAAAAGGATTGATTAAAAGAAAGTTCACGAAAAAGATATCGAACCAGTCAATGCATCAAAAAAAAACAAATAGCTAATTATGGATATTAAACGTTACGAAGAATTAAAAGATAGCGTGCAAGAAATCATTGATTTGATTGCCGAAAATAACCCAAAAGATGCAAATAACAAACTGACAGCTGTCAGCGAAATCTTAGATGAACTGATTGATCATGCAGAGGAAGATGATGAATTGATTGAAATTAGCCGTTATCAAGTGCTTTTAAACCAATTGCATCAAAAATTAAATGAAGAATGAAATTAGAAATGTCTGAAAAATTATGTTTTTGTGGTTCACAACAAACTTTTTCAAATTGTTGCGAACTTTATATCAAAGGAGTTCAAATTGCGCCTTCTGCCGTTGCTTTAATGCGTTCGAGATATTCGGCTTATGTGTTGCAGGAAGCCGATTATTTGATGTCAACAACACACATTTCTACTCGAAAGAATCATTCGAAAAGTGATATTTTAGAATGGTCAAAATCAAATAATTGGCTTCGTTTAGAAATTATAAATGCATCAGAAGCTAACGTTGAATTCAAAGCTTATTTTTTAGATGATGCTTTTCATGCCAATGTTCATCACGAAAAATCTACTTTTAAACTTGAAAATGGAAACTGGTTTTATGTTGACGGAAAGTTTTACTAAAATTCAATTTCAAAATCTTTAATACATTTTTCCTCGCCATTAACAATAATGGAAAGCTGGTGATTTCCAGCATAAAAAACGCGTGTAGTAATAATTTTGAATGATTGTTTTCGAACTACTTTAACCATTTCATTGGGCTGATAATTTCGTTCGCTGATTTTGAAAACTTTCTTTGCCAAATGTCCTTTTAATTTTTTATAATAAACGCCATATTCTAATCGAACGATTTGAACAGAATCATTATTATTTTTTATTGTAAATAAAAATTCTAAGCTTTCCCCAATTCTTACTTTTGGAGTAGCGATTTCAAAATTTTTAACTTCAATATTCTTACTATCTAATCCATAAATTTTCAATATTTCTGGATGGCCTTGTTTCAACAAAGTTCTTGCGCCATGCTTGACAATTGCGTCAGTTTCTTTTGAAATTCCTTTCCATTTTTTTGCAATTTCAAGTACCTTTTCAGGATAATCTTTTGCAATGTCATTCAAATTATTGGCAACGCTTCTTCTTACAAAGTCAGAAGAATCATTTTTTAAATTTTCTAAAATTTCAAGAACCAAATCAGGATTTTTTTTCAAATCAGGAACAGCCATTGCCCAAGGTAATTTTGAACGGCTTCCTTCACTTGCCAAGCGCCTTACTTTATGATTTTCATGTGATGACCAAATTTTCATCTGCAGCAGCATCTTTGTGCCAAATTTTATCAAAAATGGGCGAACACCAAATTCACAAGTAATAAATTGCGTGGTAAATTCAATTGCTTTGATTGAATTTTCATAGTCGTCAATGCCATAAATTTCAATATAATCTGGAATAAAAATGTATGCTAAATTGTCTTCTCCAATATTATTTTCACGTAGTTTTTTCATCATGTTTTCCAAAATTTCAAAAGCTTTGCTAAATTTTTCTGGAAGAAAATCATGCAAAACTTTTGTAGTATGGCGCATTCTCTCCTTCAATTCCATCTGGCTAAATTCTGGGGTGAAAATTTTTGAAATAAAAATTTTCTTGTCGAAATGAGGAATGGTTTCTATTAAAACATTTGAAAGTCGATCATAAAATGCCGGAGAATAAATATCTTTTAGTGCGCCCATTTTTTGGAATATAGATTAAAAAAATAAGGCAAAAATAACAATTGCTTTTTAACAGCGCTTATTATTCTTGCCTTTAAATTTCTATATGAAATATTACACCAAAATTAATTCATGATGTAAAATTTCTTTTTTTATATTTATTAATTCTTCTAAGATTTCATTCCTTTTATCATCAAAATACTTTGTGTTTTTAGTGAAAATATTTTGATAATAATCAATACCTTCCAAGAGATTTTGACGAAATTTATCGATTTTCTTCAAAGCCATTTTTGAAGTTTCTCCCATTGTATTTTCTATATCTTTTTTTAGATAATCAGTATACATTTTAAGTTCTTTTATAAAAAAATGCGGGCGATCTTTTCTAGAAATTATATCGTCATTTCCATAAATGTGACTGACCATTTTTGAAAGCGAAACTTCTTTATCAAAATAGGCAATGTTTGGACCTGGACAAACCACGATTCCTTGTGCTTCTCCTTTTATAGGTAAATGATTTTCAATCAGAGAAGCATTTGAAAGACCTACACAAAGACAAGATTTCTCTAAAATTTTCTCCATTTTCATATCAAAAATTTCTTTAGAAATCGCATTTTTTTGCAGTTCCAATTCTTCAATTTTTTGCCCTTGGTATTTTTTAGAAGCCGTGCAAATTGCTTTTCCGGCATATTCTTTATTTAATGCCAAATACTTTTTAGGGCAAGAACTTCCGGCTTTTCCTTCAGAAATTCTTTTTTGTTTTATTATTTCATTCGTTGTTCCTTTTACGCTATTGAAAGGAATCCCAAGTGGAGAAATATGGCTTAAAAAAAGCTCTTTTTCTGTTGCTTCGCAAAGTAAATTTCGAGTTTCAATGTCTACAGAAGTTGCTTCTGGAACAAGTAAAAAAGGCGAACCCCAACCCACAGAATCTACTTTGTAATGATCGAGCAAAAATTCATGTTCTTCGGAAGTTCCAACGCCACCTTGAACTGTTATTTTCAATTCTAATGGAGAATTTGGAACGGCGTATCCTTTTTGTTTTAAAGCTTTTGTCATTAAATCATGTGCAGAATTTATTAAATCGCTTTTCTTGTTTTTGAATTCTTCCAGAATATATCCCAATAAAAATCCGTCAGTTGCAAAAGCATGTCCGCCACAATTTAATCCTGATTCGATGCGATATTCAGAAACCCAAAGTCCTTTTTTTGCTAGATAATTTCCTTGAATCATCGCAGAACGAAAATCACTTACTTTTAAAATAATTTTCTTTTTTAAATCGTAATTCTCATCTGGAAAAAAATCATTGAATTCTTCTAAATAAGCATACAAAGATGGATTCATTCCAGCAGAAAAAACTATAGAAGAATTTAAATTGCTATTTGCAAAACCTCGCAAAGAGGCATGCGCATCATTGAAAATTGGAGGAAGAAGTTTTCCGTTTTCATAATTTTCCTTGTCTACCTTTGTCATAATGTTGACATCAATGCTTCCAGTATTTAGATTTTTCTCTATAAATTCTAATAACGTTTCTTTTGCAGCAGCACCATTTTGCAATAATTTGTCAAATTTCAATTTTATTTCTGACTGGTTAGGAAGCATGGAAATGTAATTATCTAAAACAGAACTGCTTTCAATCATTTCGGTTTTTAATTTATCAAATTTTTCTCTTACAATTTTCTCCACTAAATTTAAATAAGACGTAATTCTTTTAGCTCGAAAGTCATGCATTTTTAGCGTAATTTCTTCATAAGGAATTTGGAATTTTTTGCTATAAAAAGCGTTCATTTTTTCTAGAAGATCATCATCTATTATTGAAATTACGGAGGAAATACCAAATTGGGCTACCCGAATTGGGCTGTCAATTGTGTAAGCGAGTCCCATAACGGGAATATGAAAAGTGTGTATTTGTGGAGTGCTCATGCTGAATTTTTAGGGATTAGCCTGCAAATATTGAAAAACGTGACGATTAAAAAACTGATAAATATCATATCTTGAAAATATTTGCATATTAAAAACCCCTGATTTCTCAAGGGTTTTTAATATGCAAATATTGTATTATTCAACAATATAATGTCTAAAGTCAGTTTCGGAAACATTAAAATAGCCCAAAGCATAATTGTTGAAATTTGTTGTGTTCACGACATTGCCACGAAGCGTTGCAGGAGGCGTTTGAAATGGACCTCCACCACCAACAATTCCTGTCAAAATATTCACATAATTATAGTAGGTTTTTGAAATTCCATATAAAGTAATATCAATTGTATGGCCAGATTCTAAGTCTTCATGAGTGAAAAAATCAGAAAACTGATTGCCCTGAAAAAATTCATCACGATCAATATCAAAAATTGGAATTGCAGTAAAATTAGGCTTGTATCTAAAAAGATAATAATCCTCAGTTGCTGCATTATCTGTTAAAAATACTTTAATTTCAATTTCATCACCACCAAAACCGCCATCATTTCGCTGTTCGATTTTATCAATCTGAGGAACAGGTTTCATCGTTTCCTTAGCAGTATAAGTTTCACCTTCGTAAATTACTGTCAGCATATAATCTGAATTTAAAGCAGGGACAAAATTTGAACAGAAATATTCACCAGTCTGCAGATTTTCTATAAAATTAAAAGCAGTATTGTTGCTATCTGTAATAAAAACAGTAGCTCCAGAAGCTGGCGGAATTGTAGTGTCATAATAACCAAAAGTTGTCGTCAGTTTTATCATTTGCTCATTTCCCAAAGTGCCTTTTTGCCAAGTTATGGAAGCGTCAATCACCAATTTTGGAACTGCGGTATTCAAGTCAACATCAACGACATCTTCACATGAAACAATCAAAAAAGCAACCATTAAAACGAATATATATTTAAAATTTTTCATCGTATATTTTTAAAATTATTAAAACTTGAAGTTATAACTTACTCCTGGGACGATTCCAAATATTGAAAGTCGCACCGCTTCATTTCTTCCTGAAATTTCATCTTGTCTGAAACTGATAGAAGCTGCGTTTGATCTGCTATAAAGATTATAAATGCTGAAAACCCATTCCCCTTGCCAGCCTTTTTTCTTGCTTGGTTTTGGTGTGTAAGTTGCTGAAATATCTAAATGGTGGTAGGCGGGGAGTCGATCTTCATTTCGCTGTCCATAACTTGGGATCGTAATTCCTTGATATTGATATTGCCCATTTGGATAAGTAACCGGTTGTCCGGATTGCAAAGCAAAATTTGCTCCAAACATCCATTTTTCATTAAAATCATAAGCACTAGTTATTGCAAGATTGTGGGTTTTGTCATAAGCTGAGCGATACCACTGTCCGTTATTAATACCAGATTCATTGGCATTTCTACCTGGCGTTTGCTGTTCTGATCTTGACAAAGTGTAAGAAATCCAGCCATTAAATTTTCCTGTATTTTTTTTGAGCATTACTTCAAGTCCATAAGATCTCATTTTTCCATTTAAAACAATTTGTTCTATGGCGTCATTTGCAATTAAATCGGCACCGTCAATATAATCAATTCTGTTTTTTATCTCTTTGTAAAATGTTTCAACTTCTAATGAATAATCATCATTTTTAAAGTTTCTGAAATACCCAAAAGCAAACTGATCTGCGATTTGAGGTTTTATAAAATTATCACTCGGCGTCCAAACGTCAAGTGGTGTAGGCGAGGAGGTATTTGAAATTAATTGCAAATATTGTGTCATTCGATTATAGCTCATTTTAAGCGATTCGTCGTCATTTACTACAAAAGAAATTGCTGCTCTTGGTTCTAAATTATTATAAGAAGCTATAGTTTTATTTTTGCCATAATGGCGGCTTCCAATTGGTGTTGCCTTCTCATAAATCTGAAAATCTTGATTAAAAGTTACTGCTTCATTATTACTGTAAATATTGACGTTTGATTCTCCAAGACGAGAAAAATGACTGTATCTTAATCCATACATTAGAGAGAATTTATTAGAAATATTATGTTCGGCTTCAATATAAGCAGCAGGTTCTAAAGCATATTTTTTCTCAAATTGTTGGTAATTTATTCCTGAAACTCCTGTCGGTTTTAGGGTTCCTGGATTGAAATCATAATAGATTGCATTTACGCCATAATTCAATTTTATCTTGTCAGAAATATAGTGCTTGAAATCATATTTTAAATTATAATTTTTGATTCCCAAATCAAAATCAAATCCTACCAAATCAAGTTTTAGTCCATAGTAATAATCGCTATAAATCATTGAAAAATTTGAAAACAATTGATCAGAAAAAAGATGATTCCAACGAAGATTTAAGGTTGAATTTCCATACGTATTTTCAAAGCTGTTTGCAATTCCAAAAACGTCTCTTCCAAAATATCCAGAAAGATATAAGTTGTTGTTTTCATTTATTTTATAATTCAATTTAGCATTCATGTCATAAAAATAAGCCGTATTATCATTGTCGCTTAATTTCAAAAATAAATGGGCATAAGAACCACGGCCGGCAATTAAAAATGAGCCTTTATCTTTCACAATCGGACCTTCAGCTAGAAGTCGGCTAGAAATTAAGCCAATTCCTCCATTCATGTGAAATTCTTTAGAGTTTCCGTCTTTTTGATACACATCTAAAACAGAAGAAGCACGGCCACCATAGCGCGAAGGAATTCCTCCTTTATATAGTTTTAAATCTTTGATAGCATCAGAATTAAAGACTGAGAAAAAGCCAAACACGTGAGAAGAATTATAAATTGTTGCTTCGTCTAAAAGAATTAAATTTTGATCAGCACCGCCACCTCTGACATTAAATCCTGATGCTCCTTCACCAGCATTTGTCACACCAGGAAGCAGTAATATAGATTTTAAAACATCAACTTCACCTAAAACTACGGGCATTTTTTTTATAGCTTCAATAGAAAGCTTATTCACGCTCATTTCGGCTTTTCGAATGTTGGCTCTTCCTTTTTCAGTGATGACAACTTCTTCAAGATTTTCACTGTTTCCAGCCATCGAATGATTAATTTTTGTGTTTTGTGAAAGCGAAATGTTTTGTTTATAAGTTTGAAAACCGATATAGCTGATTTCAATTTCATAATTACCTTTTGGTAGAGAAAGAGAATAAAATCCATACTCATTTGTAGTGGTTCCAATTTTTAAGGAAGGAACATAAACATTGACTCCAATTAAGGTTTCATTACTACTAGAGTCAGAGATAGTGCCACTGATTGTGAATTTTTGCTGGGAAAATCCCGAGACTAAGACGCTAAAAAACAAAAGAATTGTAATTTTTAGTTTAAACATTTTTGATTGATTTTGATTGTTGAAGTTTATTGAGAATTGCCTTAATAGAGTAACGTAGAAAATTTAATGTATTGTGCTGTAGGAAAAAATATATAAAATAATTGTGTTTTTAATTATTTCTTAATCTCAATTTAACTTACTTCGCTAGTTCACTGATTAAGTTTGTGGCATATATTAATGTAAATATCCTGCAAAATAAATGTTTCCTTATTATCGAAAAATTAAGTTTTTGTTCTTTGGATTATCAGGCGCAGTTGTCACTTTGGCGTTTTTTTCATTCTCTTCTGAATCTTCTTATCATAATGTTCCTTTAAAAGTTAACAAACAATTGCTTGAAAAATATTCTTTTGAATTAAATACATCCGTACTTGATTTAGATAGTGTCGCAAACGAATTTAAATTTGGAAGAACTGCCGTTGATTCTTTGCAAAAAGCACTCGCAAATACAAGAATTAAGTATAAAAAAATCGAATTTCTACTTGCTTTTTATTATCCGGAATATGTTAAGGAACATATCAACGGCGCACCTTTGCTTTTCATAAAAAAAGGAACCAGTCCAGTAGTTTTAGAACCAGAAGGACTTCAAGTTTTAGACGAATTGATTTTTTCGGAGGAAGCTGAAGAAGAAAAAATATTAATTGCTTCATTGGCAAAAAAACTTACTGCAAATTATGGAATGCTTTATGAAAGCCTGCAGAAAAAAATTCCAGCTGGCGATTTGCAGATAACAGCAATGCGCCTTGAATTGATTAGAATTTTTACGCTCGGAATTACTGGATTTGACACGCCAGGTTCATTAAATGCATTGCAAGAAGCAAAAGCGTCAATGGTAGGAATGCGTGATTTTTTAATCCAAAATAAATCAGGAAACGAAAATATAAATGATTGCCAAATGCTTTTTGACAAAGCAATTACTGTCTTAAATGATTCAGAATCGTTTGAAGAATTTGACCGTCTGGCTTTTTTTAAAACTTATATTGATCCGCTTTATGCAAAATTAGGAACGATTGAAGCAACTACAAATCCTGAATTCTTGCAAAATATGACTTCATGGAATTCAAAAAGTACTTCAATTTTTTCAAACGATTTTCTAAATCCGTATTTTTTTACAGATTTAAAAAAACAAGAAGATAGTGAGGAATTAAAAGCATTGGGAAAGCAATTATTTTATGATCCAATTATCAGTGGTGACCAAAAAATGAGCTGTGCGACTTGCCATGATCCAAAAAAAGCATTTACCGATGGAAATGCCAGATCACTCAGCAATTTGCAAGGAAAAACAGTTTTGAGAAATGCTCCAACTTTATTAAATGCAGTTTATGCCGATCGTTTTTTTTATGATTTGCGTGCTTTTACTTTGGAGCAACAGGCTGAACATGTTATTTTTAACGCAAACGAATTCAATACAGCTTATTCTGAAATTCTTCAAAAGTTAAATGCAAATCCAGATTATTCTAAAAAATTCAAAAAACTTTTCGGCAACGACCGAATTAATCGTGATAAATTTTCCAAAGCTTTGGCTTCTTACGTACTTTCTCTGAATTCTTTCAATAGTCCGTTTGATAAATTTGTAAGAAATGAAACTTCAGAGATTACTCCAGAAGTTAAAAACGGATTCAATCTTTTCATGGGAAAAGCAAATTGTGGAACGTGCCATTTTGCACCAACTTTCTCAGGATTGGTTCCTCCATTTTATAGTGAAAATGAAAGCGAAATTTTAGGCATTTTGGCGAATCCAAAAGAGGCAATTTCAAAAATTGATTTGGATAAAGGCCGTTATGCTAACCAAATTTTGAGCGAAAAGGCACCAATTTATGAACACTCTTTCAAGACAACAACAACTAGAAATGTCGGCTTGACAGCACCTTATTTTCATAATGGCGAATACCAAACTTTAGAAGAAGTCATCGAATTTTATAATAAAGGCGGTGGTGAAGGAATGGGACTTTCGGTTTACAATCAGACACTTTCTCCAGATCCGCTAAATCTTACGGAGAAAGAAAAAAAAGAACTGATTGCCTTTATGAAATCCTTAAATGATTTGTCGGTAATTGACTAGAATCCAAAATAAAATGAAATTTAAAAAAGCTTTTCGGTTATTATTTTTGGCACCTGCGCTACTGTTTTTGAATTTGCATTTTAGTACAAAAGATGATTATGTTCAAGATGATTTTCGCCAAGTAATTTCTGAAAATGCTCAAAATTTAAGCCATGAAATTGAATTGCTCAATCAAACCGCTTTTGATTTTAAGGGCGATAAAGCGAGCTTGAAACAACTCCAAAACCAGCTTAAAAACACTCGAAAGTCGTATAAAAAAGTTGAATTTGCATTAGAATATTATTTTCCAAAACATATAAAATATTACATCAACGGGGCACCTTTAAACCATCTAGATCCGTTTCCTGTAAAAGAAGAAGGCCAAAATTATTATGGAACAACGTCGAAAGAATACAGCAAAAGCCAGCCTTTAGATCATCTTGATACCGACCATTACAAAGGCGAACAGCGTGTCGTTTCACCGGTTGGGCTTCAGGTTTTAGACGAATTGGTTTTTTCTGACGAAGCGATTTCCAGCAAGGAAGCGATCAAGAATCTGACTTTGGAGCTGAAAGAATCGTTTCAGGTCTTGCAAACTGGCTTAAAAAAGCGAAATTTCTTTTATGACTATGAAATAATGGAAGCTTGCAGAATTGAACTGGTGCGAATTTACACGCTTGGAATCACGGGTTTTGATACGCCAGGATCTTTGAATGCAATAGAAGAAGCTAGTGCTTCGTTGCAAAGCTTGCAGCAAATCATGATTCCGATTCTAGTGAAATCTACTGAAAAACAACGTGAGGAAGTTCACCAGCTTTTTAAAAAATCAGTTTCTTACTTGAACAAAAATAAAAATTTTGACACTTTTGACCGCTTAGAATTTTTATCGGAATTTATAAATCCTCTATATAAAAAAATGCTGGAAGTCCAGAAAGATTTGGGCATAAAATCTTCGGCTGAAATCAACAATAAAGTGCCGAGCTGGAATGCTTACAGTGAAAATATTTTTGACGAAGATTTTATCAATCCTTATTATTATACTTTATTAAAAGAAAAAGACGACAGCGAAAGCCTTCGGGAATTAGGCAAAATGCTTTTTTATGATAAAAATTTAAGCAATAATATGGAAATGAGTTGCGCCACTTGCCACAAGCCGGAACTAGCTTTTACAGACGGCGAAAAAAAATCTTTGGCAAGCGTTAAAGGGCAATATGTTTTGCGAAATTCCCCAACTTTGATCAACGTTATTTTTTCAGATAAATATTTTTATGACCTGCGAGCGTTTGACTTGGAAGAACAAGGCGAGCACGTCATTGAAAATCATTTGGAATTTAATACCAGCTTTCCAGAATTGGTGAAAAAGATAAATTTAGATGAAAAATATGCCAAGCTTTTTCGGGCCATTTTTAGTAAAGAAAAAGAAATAACGCGCTACAACTTTTCACTGGCATTGTCATCTTATGTTGCTTCCTTGCGATCTTACAATAGCCCGTTTGATCAATTTGTTCAAGGAAAAACGAATAAAATTTCAAAAGAAGTTCGCCGTGGATTTAATTTATTTGCAGGAAAGGCGAATTGTGCGACTTGCCATTTTATGCCCACTTTCTCTGGATTGGCGCCGCCTTTGTTTCATGAAAATGAAAGTGAAGTTTTGGGTGTTCTTGAATCTCCGAATGTGTTGAAAATTGATTCTGATTTAGGCAGAATTGCCAATAAAACAATAGAAGACAGAGAGGAAATTTACAGGCATTCTTTCAAAACTTCAACCGTAAGAAATATCAAATTGACTGCGCCGTATTTTCACAACGGTACTTATTCTTCACTTCAACAAGTGCTTGATTTTTATAATAAAGGCGGTGGCGCTGGAATGGGACTGTCTTATGAAATTCCAAACCAGACTTTATCTGACCAGCCGCTAAATCTTACCAAAAAAGAAATAGCTTCCATCATTGCTTTCATGGAATCCTTGACGGATAATCCAGCTAAATTTCAAAAGTAAAAATTATTTCTTCTGACAGATTTTTTTGAATTTATTCAGAAACCTAAATTTTCATGCTGCTAGTTGGTAATGCCATTAATAACAATGTGTTAAGATGATTCTGAGGGTTAATTTTAAGATAATCTACGTTACATTTTTTTAAACTTATCTTAAAAAGTCATTGACTAGGAGGCAGCGTAGCAAGACTACATTTGCACGCAATAACCTATTAAAATCTATTCAATTAATCATGAAAAAAAGTCTACTTTTTTTAGCATTGCTTTTTTCTCTCAGTTGGAGCTTTACCGTCCGCGGTCAGGCCATTCCGGGAGATTCGATTGTTTATGGCCCCATGTTCAGCCCCGTTTATGAGAACTCCGTTCGGGTTTGGGTACTGACAAAAATGGAACGGGCACAGGAAATACCCTTTCCCTTTCCTTGACTGGCGCAAATGCCACGCCGCTATCAGGAATTGTGCACAATTCTGATGACCGTTTGGGCTATAGCCTGCGATCATTCGAATATACCAACTTACAGCCAAATGTGACTTACACGGCAAAAGTTCTTGTTAATGGAACGCCTTCTGCACGGGTGTCAACTGTAAAAAATGGACAGAATACCATTGATGATTTTGAATTTTTATCAGGAGGCTGCGGGCGAATTTATGACTTGTCGCGTTGCATTGACCGTCCTGAATCGGTGACGCACACCAATGGTGATCCAGAAATGTTTAATCACATGGCCAATGAGGGGAGCGACCTGATGGTTTGGCTTGGAGACGCTACTTATTTATTAGGCTTGCAGCATGCAATGGGGCAATGTCCAGATGGCGTGGATGACTGGGCAAATAAAGACATGGCATTTGACCGCTATATGTTTTATAGAGGTTTTCATGATAATTTGACAAAGGCGATGCCTCAATTGTCGATTCCTGATAATCATGATTTGGGACCAAATGAGTTTGACAAAAATATGCCGACTATTGCCGAAATGCGTGAGATTTTCATGGATTGGTGGCCTAATCCTGAATACAAAAGTACGGCAGAAGGGCAAGGGCTTTTTTCTTCGTATAAATATAAGGACGTAGAATATTTCTTGACAGATAACCGCAGTTTCAGGGATGGAACCGCAGACCATTTTGGTGTTGAACAATTAAACTGGTTGAAACAAGGACTTTTAAATTCGACAGCTACATTTAAGGTTGTCATTAATGGTACTCCAACGTTTACGCCTTATGGAGGAAGAAATTTCAGCGTGAGCCATCAAGCAGCTGATTTTTTGAGATTTATCCAAGATAATAATATTAATGGTGTGCTTTCTTTTAGTGCCGATATTCATGAACAAAGGTTTATGGCGCGCGATGGCGATACAAAATACCCGCTTTATGATATTTTATCGGGTAATTTAAATTCTGACATAGGAAGCGGAAATTACACCGTGGATTACAATAATAGCAGCATACTTAACGGTATGAAGCAAACTTATTTGAGGGTAAATGTCTTCGGAGAAGAAAATGACAGAAGAATGAAAGTGGAATATGTCGGCTTAAACGGTCAGGCTTATTTTCAAGAAATCATTCACGAAGATATGCTGACAAGCCAAGATGCAGACGCTGTAAAACTTGCCTTGAACATGAATAATTCGCTGGTTGATGCTTCGCCTTTTCACAATGCGGTGCAATCTTCGAACATTGCTTATGATGTGGATAGAAATAATGTGTCAAACGGTGCTTTGAAATTGAATACGACTACTGAGATTCAAATTTCAAACCACACTTCGCTTCACCTTCACGATCGCCCTTATACGCTTGCTTTTTGGGTTAATCCAGAAACTATTGCTGCAAATGGTTCAACGATTTTATCAAATGCAGTGGCAGGAAGAGGGGTTTCTTTTGGTATTGACGGAAACGGAAAATTAACTTACAAAGATTATGCAACCGGAATTACGCAAACAAGCCAGTACAGCCTTTTGCCAAACACTTGGTCGTATGTAGTTTGGAAATATGACAACGTAAGAAAAAAATTGTCTCTTTATTACAATGGCTTCTTGATCCAAAGCTGGTCAAACATTGTTTCTCCAATCGAATCTTCGGGTTATGTGAAAATTGGAAATAACTTTGAAGGAAAAAGATTTTCTGGACTTTTAGATGAACTTACGCTTCATGGAAGATTAGTTTCTGACCAGACGATTGCCAACGAAGCTGATTTTGAAACAAATCGTGGTGAGGTTTTAAAAGTAACCGGCGGACAAAATATGTCAATTCCTGCTTCGATTGTGAATGATGTTTTCAGTGATAATTTCTCTATTGAATTCTGGGGGAAACTTAACGCAGATCCTGGAACAAATTACACGATCATGGGAAGCCATGGAAGAATCAACAACAATACAACTGGATTTTCTTTCGAATATCCTGATTCAAATAAATTAAATGTTGTTTTAGGAAATAACACTTCTTCATGGAACACGGCGCTTTCTAATCAAGGCGATGCTTGGAATGTAGGCGAATGGAATCACGTTGCGGTAACTGCTACAAAAAACGGGACTATTAAATATTATGTAAACGGAACATTGGTTGCTGAAGCACCATTTTCTCAATATATTACAAATAATTTTGGTTTAGGATTAGGAAACAGTCCAAATTATGGAGCAGGATTAATCGCCGCTGAACTTGATGATGTTCGTCTTTGGGAAAAAGCCCTGACCGAAGCTGAAATCAAACAGCACATGCATTATCCGTTGCTTGGAACAGAGCCAGATTTAGCGGTTTACTATGATTTCACTGCCAATGCGGCCGGAACTGGATTTGTAAGCAAAGGAAGATTTCAGCATGAAATTATGTTGAATAATGGCGGTGTTTTAGCCGGAGCAAATTCGCCACTTGGAGATATTTCACCAGAATTTCAAAGCATTGTCAAAGGAAAATGGAGCAAAAACAACACGGCAAATGTAGCCGGATTGACATTGCCAGATCCGATCACAGCTTACAATACCAATATCGTTATTGGAAAAAGCGCTGATGCAACAATGGCAAATGTTCCAAATAACAATAGCTTGTTCTACTTAAAAGGAGGCTGGAGAATTGATCCGGTGAACAGTCCTTTTGCTACTATAAAAATTAATTTGCAAGAAAGCTTTACGCAGACGCAATTTGATTCAATTACGGCCACGGCAAGAGAATATCATTTGCTTAAAAAAGAATCTGAAACGCAATTTTCAAACATTGCTGACGGAAGCTTTGACGGACAAAATGTAACTTTCTTCAATACAAATTTACAAGACGCTGTTTATTTCCTTGCTTGGTCTGAAGCAAGTATCGAAGCAGGAAGAGGCGGTTCGCTTTCCCTTGCCGGAGGTCACAATGTTTCGATTCCTCGTGCTACAATCAACCCAGTTTTAAGCGGTGGATTTACGGTAGAATTTTGGACGAATATAATTGAAGCTTCAGGTGAAAATCCGAAATTAATTGCTAATAATGGACGCGTAAATAATAATACAAAAGGTTTTGCCCTTGAAATTCCAGCAAACCGTTCGATTACGGCTACTTTTGGAACTGACGGTTCTGGATGGAATGCCATCAATTCAGGCACGCCTTTGAGAATTGGTGAATGGAACCACGTTGCCTTGACAGTGGCGCCAAACCAAACGATCAAATTATATGTAAACGGCGAATTGAAAGCATCAAATCCTTTTACAACTTTTGCAATCAACGATGTTTGGGATTTATCTCTAGGAAAAAGCATCAATTATGGTGCTGAATCTAAAACTTTAATGGATGAATTCCGTGTTTGGAATAAAGTAAAAACACAAGAAGAAATCAAAGCTCAGATGCATTCTATTATTGATGTAGCTGATGAACATTTGGTTTTTAACTATACTTTCAACCAAGAAAACAACGGAACTTTGCTAAACACAGGAACGTTGGCAAACACGATTCCTTACCAAAATGCAACAATTATTACGGCAACAACGCCAGTAAACAAAACTAATTTAGAATTTCCTGATAAGGTTGCAGCAAGCTGGAGTATTAAAAACGGAAACGAAAATGGTTTTTATGTAAGAGATGCAATTACAAGTTTTACTGAAAACTTAGTAGTAAGCCGTAAATTGAACAATGAACGCCGCCAATTAGGCTCAAGCAGAGACTCGTCTTATGTTGCTGGCGGATGGCATTTGAATGCATTGAACATGGCATCAGCGACAGTTCAAATTGACTTAGAGAAAATATTCGGAGCCGAAACTGACGCAGTAAATTCTTTGGTACAAAATTATTTTCTTCTAAAAGGAGATCCGGTTGGAAACTACCAAATCGTTTCTACAGGAACTGCAGCGAACAGAAAAGTAGATTTTATTAATCTTTCGTTATCGCAAGGAAATTATTATCTGGCTTACAAAACAGATATAAATGCTGCGATTGAAGCGCAAGGTGGTGCTTTAGATATGGCCAACGGTCATTTAGTTCAACTCCCAAAAGAAGGCGTGAATGCGGCTTTGTCTGGACCTTTCACAATCGAGCTTTGGGCGCGCTTGACACAAACAGCAGGCACAAACACTAAGCTTGTTGGATTCAGTAGCTATGACGGCTCTAATTTCACTGGTTGGGAAATGGAATTTTTAGGCAACCAGTCTTTGCAAACTATCCTTGGAAAAGGAGCAAACAATGCAGGTTGGAATAGTTTGAGTTCCACGTATGTTTGGAAGTTGAATGAGTGGAACCACACAGCGGTAACATTTACGCCGAATGGCGAATTCAAATTCTATATCAATGGAGAATTGGTGGGCACTTCGCCAGCACAGACTTTTATTCCAAATCCTTATAATTTGGCTTTGGGTAGAAACTTGCTAAACAACGCGCCGACTCAAAATAACATGGACGAATTCAGAATTTGGAGCAAGGCAAAAACGATTGAAGAAATTCGTGCAGATATGTACTTGACGATTGCCGATGCAACTCCAAACTTGGTTTACAACTATACTTTTAACCAAGACAACAACGGATTTTTGTTAAACAGCGGTTCTCAAAATATAGAAGTTCCTTACACAAATGCTAACATTATTCCAGCAACATCACCAGTTCGAGCAATGGAAGCTTCGTATAGAAATAATGTGGCAGGAAACTGGAGCGTAAAAAATGACGCTAAAAATGGAGTTTCATTGCAAAATGCAATTACAAATTTCAACAGCAATCTTGTAGTTGGAAGACAAGCTGGTCAAGAAATTCTTCCGGCTTTGGCTTCAACAGCTAATGATACGCTTTATTTGAACAGCCGTTTCATGCTTGACCCTAGATTTTTAGAAAGAGGAAGCTTGAAAGTGGATTTGTCTAAGATTTTTACAAACTTAAACGACGTAAGACTTTTAGCGAGCCAATATTTCTTATTGAAAGGAAATCCAGCGCAAGATGTTGAAATCTTGGCAACAGGAACAAAATCAAGCAATATCGTGACTTTCGCTGAAATGGAGCTTGATTCAATGCCAGTTTATTTGGCATGGAAAAACGTTGCGACTTATCCAGAAGGTACTTTTCCAATTGCTCTACAAAGCTTGTGGAAATACAATGATACTGGTGTTGATTTAGGTGCAGATTGGAAAACAAATGCTTACAATGATTCAACTTGGGCTTTTGGAAACGCAATCTTGGGTTATGGAGATAACAGAGAAAGTACAACGTTAAATTATGGTGGAAATGCTCAAAACAAGTATCCTACTTATTATTTGAGACATACTTTCAATGTAGCTGATGCTTCCCAATATGGAAATTTACGCTTCAATATGATGAAAGATGACGGTGTTGTCGTTTATGTAAATGGAGTGGAAGCTTTCAGAAGAAATATGCCAGAAGGCCAAATTAATTATGGAACTTTTGCGTCAACAGCAATCGACGGAAGCAACGAAACTGCTTTTGAATTGATCGAAACTGCGAATTTATTACAAAATGGTTCAAACGTAATTGCTGTAGAACTTCACCAAGTAAATGCCACAAGTTCTGACACAGGATTTGAGATGGAAGTAACGGCTGGATTGCCTCCGATTCCAACGACAAATTATCCTTTGGCACAAGAATCAGAATGGTATTATTTGGATAACGGTTCAAATTTAGATGCCAATCCTTGGAATGAAACGGCTCATGCGAACGAAAACTGGTCTAGAGGTTTCGGTCCTTTTGGATATGGAGATCCTGTTACGACTACAGTTTCTTTCGGTCCGAATTCTTCTAGCAAATTCATTACGACTTATTTCTACAAAGACATTCAGGTTGATTTGAACACCGTTTCAGACTTGGTTGAATTCGGAGTAAAAAGAGACGATGGAGCTGTGGTTTATGTAAACGGAGTTGAAGTTTTAAGGGAAAACATGCCTGCTGGCGAAATCACTTATACTACAAATTCAGCGACAACGGTTGACGGATTGAATGAAAACAGATATTTCACGCAAGATGTTCCGAAAACGGCTTTCCAAAACGGAATCAACAGAATTGCGGTGGAAGTTCACAACCGTGACGGACAAAGTTCTGACTTAAAATTTGATATGTATGTTAAAAACAAGCCCGTGATTGCTCCGGTAACTTGTGATGCGCCACATATTTCTTGTTTTACGTCAATTATGCCGACAGGCCAGACAAACAAGTTGATTATGGCACCAGAACATCGTTTCCAAATGATTTTTAAACAAGGATCAGCTTACACAAACGGTTCTGGAAACGTTCCTGGAAATCATGATTACACAGCTTATGTACCAATTTCTGGAAGCAGTACATTGGGACATTTATCTGTAAATCACGAAAATAATCCGGGTGGAGTTTCAATGATTGACCTACATTTAGATACAACTCAAAATTTATGGACTGTTGATGCTAGCAAACCAGTTGATTTTTACAATACTAACTTGGTTACAACAAACAGAAACTGTTCTGGAGGAACAACACCTTGGGGGACTGTAGTTACTGCTGAAGAAGCAACTGATGGCGGTGATGTTAACGGTGATGGCTATCAAGATGTAGGCTGGTTAGTAGAAATTGAGCCTTCAACAGGTTTAGTGAAAGAATATGGAAATGGCAGACAAGAGAAATTGTGGGCCTTGGGAAGAATGAATCACGAAAACATTGTAGTTGCAAATGATAGAAAAACAGCTTATTATGGTGAAGATGGAGGAACACATTGTGTTTATAAATTTGTAGCTGATACACCAGGAAATCTTTATGCAGGAAAAGTGTATGTCTTAAAATTAGATCTCCCAATGTCAAGCGACGAGCCAAGTTCTAGCAAGGCAAAATGGATTTTAGTTCCAAATGCAACGCAATCTGATAGAAATAACTTGAATACAGTTGCAGCAGCGCTTGGAGGAACAAACTTTAATGGAGTAGAAGATTGTGAAATTAGTCCGCTTGATGGAAAAATCTATTTTACTTCTAAAGGTAAAAACAGGATCTACCGATTCAAGGACGATGGAACAGAAGTTTCTGAATTTGAGACTTTTGCTGGAGGTGTTTCTTATCCAATTCAAACGGCAAATGGTGTTGTAAACGAGCCTTGGTCAGATGGAAATGACAATCTTGTTTTTGATGACAAAGGAAATCTTTGGGTTTGCCAAGATGGTGGACAAATGTATATTTGGGTAATTCGTCCTGATCATACTCAAAATGCGCCAAACATTAAATTATTTGCTTCAATGCCAGCTGGTTCTGAACCAACAGGTTTGACTTTTACGCCAGATTATAAATATGGATTCTTTTCAGTGCAACATCCAAATGGAAATAACGCGGCACAGCCTGACGCAACATTTAATAATGTGACATTTAATGGTTCTGCAACAGTGGTATTCTCATTAGGAGAAAACCTTGGGCCACAAGTGCCTTTAGCAGATTTCGTTGCTGATGAGGTTCGTGTAAATGAAGGTGAAACCGTTACTTTTACTGATTTGAGTACGAATACACCAAGTGGTTGGGAATGGACTTTTGAAGGCGGAACTCCCGCAACTTCAACAGAGGCTTCTCCAATAATCACTTACAATACTGCTGGAGTTTATGATGTTAGCCTTGTTGCTAAAAACATTGCAGGAAGAAGCGCAACAGTAACAAAAGCAGAGTATATTTTAGTAGAAGATGCTTTAGGTGTAAACAATCCAAACGGATTAGGAGACAAAGTGAGCGTTTATCCAAATCCAACAACTGGTTTAGTAACAGTCGAATTGGATGAGGAAGCAGGCAAAAAAGTGATTATAAAAGTGTATGATATCGTGGGTAGAGAGATATCTCAAGTTGCGAATCAAACAACTGGGCCTGATCAAAAAATTGTCTTGAACCTTTCGCAAATTGTGAGTGACCAAGTTTTCTTTGTCCAAATTAAAGTGGATGAAAAATCTGGAACTTTCAAAATGCTAAAAGTAAAATAATATAAGCCAAAATTTATTCAAGGATCGGTATTCATTTACCGATCCTTTTTTTAATTTGATGCAATTATGAAAAAAACGATGCTCTTATTAGTCTTTTTATTCGGATCTTTAGTCCAAGCTCAAAACGCCAATCCGCTAAAGGAAAAGGTCTATTATAGCGTTTCTGAAGCTTTAAATGAGAATAAAAATGCTACACAGTTAAATCTCAGAGACCAGCATATTTTTTATGTCGATGAAAATATTAGCCAACTTAAAAATCTCCGCTTTTTAAATTTAATGCGCAACAATCTTGAAAAATGGGATGATGCCATTTTCGACTTAAAAAAGCTAGAAGTACTTATTTTAAAACTAAATTCAATGAAATATGTGCCAAAAAATATCGGGAAATTTGAAAAACTTATTCGATTAGATCTTTCAAATAATAGCATTTCACATCTTCCTGATGAAATTATTAAGCTTAAAAAGCTCAGATTTTTACATCTTTCCTTAAACTCAATTACCTCCATTCCAGAAATTATCAGCGATTGTAAAAATTTAGAGGTTTTAGAGCTTGATAATAATCAATTGAGTTATTTACCACAATCGGTTTCTCATTTAAAAAAACTCAAAATATTACATTTGGGTTACAACCAATTTAATGAATTTGAACAACAATTAACTAAATTAAATTCTTTAGAAGATTTAAATTTAGAGTACAATCAATTGCAAAGATTTCCTGAAGAAATAGGAGAATTAAAGAACTTAAAAATATTGATGCTAAATGGTAACAAACTCGAAAAGCTTCCCAATAAAATTATTGAATTACAACACTTAGAATTACTTTCTGTTGCAAATAATAAATTACAAAAACTTCCTGAAAATCTTGAAAAATTAGAAAATTTAAAAACGCTTATTCTTTCCGGAAATCCTTTAAATACTCTTGAAAAAACAAGAATCAACAAAGCTTTGCCAAATTGCAAAGTATTTTTTGACTAAATATTTTAAGTTATACCTTTAATTCGTTCTGTAAGAATTTTACATTTTTAGCTTATTATAAATTGTAAATGAATTTATTAGATATATCATTTTATGAATTTTATTCTTTCGAACTAAAAGCATTTTAAAACCTAATAAAATATTTGTTTTTTACCTTCAAAATCCTACCTTTGAGATGTACGAAAACGATTACTGACTCTAAGTAATTGTTTTAAGTCTTAAAGACCCCCAAGTTCTTTCAAACTAACCTTAATAATTTTAAATATGGATTTGAATCAGATTTTAGCAAGTATTGACAAATGGAATGAATTGCGTCAGTCAAAAGATGCAGGAGCAATTAATTCTTATTTTGAGAATGGAAATAGTTTTTTATTTGAAACGGATAATTTTGTTTCTGGTGAAAATATTTTTATGCATGTTTACCCTGGAATTACAACGGCCGGAGAATTAAAATTCTTTCTTATTTCTTCAGAAAAAGATACTGAAGATCAATCTCAAACCGTTGAAGGTATTTTGCCTTATATTACCGTTTGCGATTTAGAAAAGGATGGTTTGGGCGCAGAAATTGCTCCAAAAGATGCCTTAGATAGAATTCATAACTGGAATGTGCACCACACCACTTGGATAAACCAGCAGGTCAATACCGTCGACAATATTTTTGAAGCATTTGCAATACCAAGTGCAGATATTGCTAACAATCACGATTTGAGAATCTACATGGCTTTGAAACACTCAGGATCAGGCTATAAAGCAGATTTGATTATTTTTGATGAATTTGCTGATCAAAAATTATTTGACTCTCAATATTTTGACATGGTTTACCCAGTTCCTCCATTCGGGCCAGTTGGTCCTTATCAAAAAAGCAAATTCTATTTATTAGACATAAGCTAATAAATGGATTTTTATACATTAGTTTACTATTCTACCTTTATATCTCCTATTATTCTATTAGGAGGTATAATTGTAGGTATATATTATTTTAAGAGGCTCGATATTTTACGAAAAATCATAGCAGTTTATATATTCACTATGTTTGTAACCGATATTTTGGCTCGATTTATAGGCATCGTTTATGGAAATAATTTGATATTAATACCAATTTATGGAGCTTTGGAGCTTTCTATGTTCTCTATATTTTATTATTTTTTAGGAATTAAGGATAATTTAATTAAGAAAATAATTTTGTTTTTAATCTTAATTTCGTCTTTTGTATTTACATTTTGGGAAGCAGCGAAAGTTTACAATCTGCCAATTACACAATTCCAATCCTATTCAAAAGTCATATCTACACTCATGATTGTCTTGCTTTCAATTAGCTTTTTCTTAGAAAAAATATATTTAAAGAAAGATATTAAGTCAGATATATTTTTGCTTAATTCAGGAGTACTATTGTTTTACTCGCTTAATCTTATCATTTTTTTGCCAATTGACTTTCTGATAAATGATAATTCAGGACTAAAATTCTATTTTTGGTTTGCGAATCTTATCTTTACCCTCATATTTTACACGTTTTTAATTTTATCAGTATGGAAAAATGGGAGAATTCGGGAATGATTGCACAAGGAATATGGATAATTCTAATATTCGTCTTCATTTTAGTATTTTCTATTTTGCTATTGGTTCGTGAGAATTTTCAACGAATTACAAGAGTTCGCCTCGAAGAGGAAAAGATGAAATTAGAATACCAACAAAAACTGCTAGAGACCAATATTTTAGTACAAGAACAAGAAAGAACACGCATTGCCGCAGATATTCATGATATACTTATTGGTAAATTAACGGTCTTAAAAATTAAAAATGAAATTGCTTACGATCAAAAAGAAACTGACGATCTTATTAAGGATAGTATTTCTATGGCAAGGCGAATTTCTCACGATTTAAGCCTTCCATTAATTGAATATAAAAACCTATCAGATTTAATTTCTGAGCTAATTACACCTTGGAAAACAGTTTTTTTGATTAATTTTAAACGCGATATTCGCTATAATTCTACGCTATCTGAGAATGTTAAGATTCAACTGACTCGCATTTTGCAAGAATTAATAACAAATATGGTAAAACACGCAGAAGCTAGAATTATAAATATTCATCTCCGTCACACCGATAAATGGCTTTTTATGAAAGTTGAGGATAACGGAAAAGGCTTTGATTTATCCTCTAATTCAAGAGGATTAGGTCTTAAAAATATAGAATTTAGGATGGAATACATCCGTGGAAAATACAAACTTAAATCAAAAGTAGGAAAGGGGACATCCTATATTTTTATATTGAATCAAAATGAATTTAAAAATGTAGAAGTATGACAAGTATAAATGTAGCAATCGTAGATGATGATTCCCTAATTGTCAGCCTCCTTCAAGGATTTATTGGTAATCAAGAAGGTATAAATGTGTCAATGACAGCACAAGGTGGAAAAGATTTGTTTAAATTGTTGGAAGAAACTGAAAATATTCCAGATGTAATGCTCCTTGATCTCAAAATGAAGGGAATGGACGGAATTGAAATTTCGCAATATCTTAAAACGAATTATCCATCTATCAAAATAATCATAATTTCATCTCATTATCAGCTTTCTTTCTTAGGATTTATGTTGCAAACCGGAATTGCTGCATTTCTTCCAAAAGGAGTTTCGCCAAATGAACTTGTTAGAATTATTAGAATTATCCACGAAAAAGGATTTTATTTCTTAGAAGATCAAATTGATGTCATTAAAGAAGAACTTTCTTTTAAATCTCCAAAACCTCTTCTTGAACAAGGTACACTTTTGACAAGTCGTGAAATTGAAGTTCTTCGGCTTTTGAGCAAGCAGAAAACGGCAAAAGAAATTGGTGAATTGCTTTTTATAACGCAACGAACAGTTGAAGGGCATAAAAATAATCTTTTTATAAAAACTGGAGCTAAAAATATTGCTGGTTTGGTAATTTACTCGATTCAGCATAATATAATTAGGGTGGAAGATCTTCCGGCAATTTAATATAAAAACTACTTTTTAAATCAGAAAATTCTTTGTGCCTAATTTTCAACTTTTTCCAATTGAAGGATAATATATTGATATTTTCTTCCTAATGAGAATATTTTTTCTGCGACAAGCATAACAATTATCGGAATTATAAAATATTCTGTGAGATTTTCTATGTATAAAAAATAAGTGAATAAAATAGAAAGGCGAAGGTATTCAAGATAAAAAATCCAATTACGTTGTTCAAGCAATGCACCACAATTTATTAGTGTAATCATTATGAAACTGAGTGCGAATAATTTGTCATAAAAATTCAAATCTTCAAAATAATAAGTAAAGCCAGTTAATATTAAAGTGCTGACAGCAAGTTGAATATAAAGATATTTTTTGAATTTTAAGCGATGACTTCTGTCTGTTTTATCTTGTAAAAAGCGTTTTTCTAGCATTGGTCGTATGTCTTGATCCATAGTTGCCGGACTACCAAATATTGCATTCCATCTTGATTTGAATCCTTTTGAGCGTTTCCATAATTCCTGTATTTCGAAATAATAATGAAAATGTTGCCACAAAAAACTATAACTTTTTAAAGGATGTGTCAAGCCATATTTTGGTTTTTCTTCTTCTTCCTGGAAAGTACCAAATAGTCTGTCCCAAAAAGTAAACATATCGCCATAATTTTTGTCTAAATATTTTTCGTCAGAAGCATGATGAACCCCATGGACGGAAGGTGTCACAAAAACATATTCAAGCCATTTTATTCTTCCGACTACTTGTGTATGCGTGAAAAAAGAATAAGCACCGTGAACAATCAACATCGTTATAATCATGTTTGGATGAAAACCTATGTATGGTAAAATACACCAGAATCCGGTTCGAATAATTGCTTGAAAGGTAGTAATTCTCGCCGCCGCAGTATAATTAAATTCTTCGCTATGATGGTGAACAATATGTGCAGCCCAAAAGAAATTGACTTCATGGCCCAATCGATGATACCAATACCAAACAAAATCTGTAGCTAAAATCAAAGCAATCCAAATCAAAAAATTACTTGGAATAGCAAACAATCTATAATTTTCATAAATATAAAAGTAGAGTTGGTAAAAACTTCCAGCTATAAAAAGATTGATTAAACGTTCAGCAATTCCAATACTTATGTTTGATACAGAACTTTCATAATTAAATATTTCAGGACGTTTTTTTTGTTGAGCAACTTTAAATTCAAGCCATACAAAAATAAAGAAAGCTGGCATTGCGAAAGCTAGAAAATTGATATTCTCCATAAAAAGATTTTGAATAAATAAACTTTTGTACTTATGGCAAAGATAAAAAGTTTTATTAATTCATACTAATCCTATAGGAATTATATTCTATTGTGTTTTAAGTGGCATTTAATGAAGCAATTGACTTTTCTAAAATCGGAATCATTTCAATACGAAGCTGTAAAAATAATTTTCTAATTTGGCATGTTTCTTCATCAAAACAAGTATCGCATTTTTCATAGAAATTCTCTGAAGTACAGGTCGTTAAAGCAATAGGGCCATCAATAATTCTCATAATTGAAGCCACAGTCACATCTTCTGGATCTTTCGCAAAACTATAACCGCCTTGTGGACCTCGCTGGCTTTTAACAACTTTATTCAGCTTTAAATCATTAAGAATTGCCTCTAAAAATTTATAAGGAATTTTTTCTGCCTCAGAAATTTTCTTTGCAGAAACCGGAATTTCCTCACTTGATTTATACAAATACAGCAAGGCTTTTAAAGCATATTTTACTCTTTTTGACAACATCTGATTCAATTAACATTTCAAAGTTAGCATTTAATATTAAAAAGGATAACACTAAAATTAAAATACATTTTTTTAAAAGTCGTTTAATTGTGAATTGTTTATAAAAATGTATTTTGTTAAAATTATTTATTTAAAATTTTGAATTTACATTAATAATAAATATTTTTTTTACTAAATTTAACAACTAATTAAGAATGTATTTTTTCTTACCCTCCAGCCAAAAGTTGCATTTTTCATGTTATCAAATTTTATTTTTCTATAACCTCTGGAGTAAAGCTTCAAGGTTATACAAATTAATACTTCTACTATGAAAGCTATTGAAAACAGAAACAAAAAAATTCTAATTGTTGAAGATCAGTTTATTGAGGCCTATGATTTGCAACTCATTCTCGAGAAAGCCGGATATACGGTTTGTGGAATTGCTCATTCTGTTGAGCATGCCAATGAAATGATTCTTGAAAATAAGCCTGATCTTGTTTGCTTGGACATTTTTTTGAAAGGAAGCGAAACAGGAATTGATCTTGCTAAAAAGTTGCAGGAAAATCACATAGGTTTTATTTTTATTTCGGCAAATTCAAGCAAATTAATATTGTCAGAAGCAAAAAAAACACAGCCTTATGGTTTTATTGTGAAACCATTTCGAGAGCAAGATGTTCTGATTACGCTTGAAATTGCATGTTATCGTCACAAACATAGCGTTGAATCAATTTTGCATCAAGTTAGTATTTTGCAAAAAGAGATTGAAAATATTTGTATAAATTTTACTACTTGGGAAGAAACTGTCTGGAAAGTAGGAAATGCAATTCAAGCTTACATTCCGTTTGATTTCTTGGAAATTGGATATGGTGAAAGTCAAGATAAATCAGTTTTTGGTTTGCTCCGTAAAAATTTTGACGACTATAAAATTATTTCCTCTAATGATTTTTCAAAAATAAGTAACGTTTCGCACGATGATTTATTTGAATTTAATCCGGAGAATAAATCCTATGAAAAAATTGAAATTTTTGAAAATGCCTCTTTTTTAAAAGCTAGACAACATGGTCTGCTAAAACGAGCAATTTCAGATACATTCGGAATAAGATCTTTTATCTCCCTACCATTAACGTTAGAAAATGGAGAAGTTTTTCATATGTTCTTCCATAGCAGAGAATCAGATTGTTACACAAATGAACATTTAAAATTAATTTCACATTTGCAAATTCCGTTCTTCAAAGTGATTAAAGCTAAATATAATTCAATATCAGAAAATGAAAGTGTAGAAAAGACTATTCCCACTAAAAAGAAGGAAGAAAATGCCGAAATATTTCAAGGAATGATTGGCAATAGCAAAAAAATGTTTGGCGTTTTTGATTATATAAAAAGGGTTGCGCCTTCAGATACTTCGGTTTTAATTCTAGGAGAAAGTGGTACTGGAAAAGAAAAAGTAGCTCAGTGTATTCATAATCTGTCAGCTCGAAAAAAGAACAATTTAGTCGTTATAAATTGTGGCGCAATTCCAAATAATTTAGCAGAATCAATTTTGTTCGGACATGAAAAAGGTTCATTCACAGGAGCAACAGAAAGACGTATTGGTAAATTTGAATTGGCTGACAACGGAACCATTTTTTTAGATGAGATTGGAGAAATGTCAATTGATCTTCAGGTTAAATTACTGAGAGTTTTACAAGAAAAAGAAATTGAAAGAATAGGAGGAAATAGTCCCATAAAAATTAATGCTCGAATAATTGCAGCGACAAATAAAAATCTTGAAGATGAAGTTGCAGCAGGAAGATTTAGAATTGATTTGTATTATAGGTTGAATATTTTTCCAATCTTGATTCCGCCATTGCGTGAGAGAAAAGAAGATGTTGTTGCATTGGCAAATCATTTTGTATCGACTTATAGCACTGAAATGGGTATAAAATCTATGACAATTTCTGATTATGCAATGGAACAACTTTCGGCATATAATTGGCCAGGAAACATCAGGCAACTTGAACATTTGATGCAAAGAAGCATTTTATTGGCAGAAGGAAATACTATTCGTGATGTTGAACTCCCTATGTTTAAAAAAGACCAAACCGATAGTGATTTTTCTATTCCAGAAGCTTCAATAAAAACAATTCATGAAAATGAACGCGATTATATTTGCGTTATTCTGCAAAAATGTAAAGGAAAAGTTTATGGACTCGGCGGTGCAGCTGAACTTTTAAATATTCCGCCGTCAACTCTTAATTCAAAAATTAAAAAGCTCGGAATTAAAATGAGCTCCTTTTAAAATAATCGTCTTTAGTTTTAAATTTCTAAAACTAAAGACGATTTGAGGATGGAGGGTTAATTTCTAATTTCAGAAAAACTTAAAGCTTCTTCGATTAAAATTCCACATGCATTTGCAACACCTTGTCCGTATTCGGGATCGGCTTTATAGCAATTTGATATATGCCTAAGTTTAATGAATTTTTGTGCTCCGGCTATATTTCTAGCGGTATTTTCGAATAGCAATTGCTTTTTTTCGTCAGTTAATAAACGAAAGAGATTTCCAGGTTGTGAAAAATAATCGCTATCTTCCCGATGATCCCATGCAGTTGCATCGCCATAAATTGTTAAAACGGGTTCTTTAAATTCAGGTTGCTCTTTCCATTCTCCAAAACTATTAGGTTCATATCCTTTTGTTCCGCCATAATTTCCATCCACGCGCATATTTCCATCGCGATGATAAGCGTGATAAGGACACCTTGAAGCATTTACAGGAATTTGAAAATTGTTTACGCCCAATCGGTAACGCTGTGCATCTCCATAAGAAAAAAGTCTTCCCTGTAACATTTTATCAGGGGAGAATCCGATTCCAGGAACTGTATTTGCAGGATTAAATGCAGACTGTTCAACTTCTGCAAAATAATTTTCAGGATTTCTGTTTAAAACAAATTCACCAACAGGAAGTAATGGATAATCGCCATGAGGCCATACTTTTGTCAAATCAAAAGGATTGATGTGATAAGAATTTGCCTCTTCCTCAGTCATTATTTGCACATATAATTTCCATATTGGAAAGTTTCCATTTTCAATGTTGTCAAATAAATCCTTTTGGTGGCTTTCACGATCATTTCCAATTAATTCAGAAGATTCTTGATCTGATAAATTTTCAATTCCTTGTTGCGATCTATAATGAAATTTCACCCAAAATCTTTCGTTTTGAGCATTTATGAAACTATAGGTATGGCTTCCAAATCCGTGCATTTTTCGGTAAGATTTTGGTATTCCGCGATCGCTCATCACAATCGTAACTTGATGTAACGCTTCAGGCAATAATGTCCAAAAATCCCAGTTATTGTCAGGACTTCGCAAATTTGTTTTTGGATCTCGCTTTACAGCATGATTTAAGTCGGGAAATTTCATGGGATCACGTAAAAAGAAAACGGGCGTATTATTTCCAACCAAATCCCAATTTCCTTCGGTAGTATAAAACTTCAATGCAAATCCACGAATATCTCTTTCAGCGTCTGCTGCACCGCGTTCACCGGCAACAGTTGAAAAACGGACAAACATTTCTGTTTTTTTTCCTATTTCTGAAAAAATCGCAGCTTTTGTATATTTTGTGATGTCATGAGTTACCCTAAATTCCCCATAAGCTCCTGATCCTTTAGCATGCATTCTGCGTTCAGGAATTACTTCTCTGTCAAAATGAGCCATTTTTTCTAAAAACCAAAAATCTTGAAGCAATGCAGGACCGCGTTTTCCTGCCGTCATTATATTCTGATTATCAGGAACTGGAGTTCCCGTTGCCGTAGTTAATTTTTTATTTTCGTTCATAGTTTTTAAATTTAAACAAACAACTATTTTAGACTTTTAATAATTATGAATGGTGAACAAAATCAGTAATGTATTTTGCAGATAATTCAATAAGTTGCAAACAGAATTTTAGAATTTACCGCTGTTTTGCTATCTATTTCATTTTTCATAATCATAATAAATTTGCAATTAAATGGCTTTTCCTCATTTTTGTTTGCTTGTCCACTTTTTGAATCCAATCTAAAATATAGTTTGCATCCTCTTCCCAAGTTGGCAGTCCCAAAATATGGTGATTTCGACCTTGAAATTCCTTATATTCTAAGATAGAATCATTTTTTTTATACTTTTTAAAATTTCTCTTAGTAAGATGTGGAGGAATCAGATTGTCTTCACTTCCGGAAGTCAAAAGCAACGGCGAATGATTTTTCTCAAAATCTACTTTCGCAACTGCTGTTAATCCTCCTCTGGCAACCGTTTTTGATTCGGGAATAGCATATTTTTCATAAGCTTCTTTTTGATCAGCATAAGGCATTCCATTAACAAAAGCATTTTGAAATTCCTTGAACGACATCAGGTATGTTTTTTTAAGGGAAGTAAAAAGCCCTAAAACTTTCCAAGTAGCTTTAAGAAATTTAAATTCATAAGGAAAAACCCCCATTGGCGCTACAGAATGGATTGCTACACCAGCTGATGCTAGATTTCGATTGACCAAAATCTGCGTGATCATTCCTCCTAAAGAATGACCAATTATAATTGGTTTTTCAGGAAGATTTTTTGCAATAGCAGCATAATGGTTAATTACTTCATTGAGTGTCAATGTGGCAAGATTATAATCATTAAATTGTTTTTCTCTCAATGATTTTGCTGAACCTTCCTTAAAAGGCCAAGCAGGAGCCATGGCATTATAACCCCTGATTTCAAAAAAATCTATCCAGTTGTCCCAACAAGTATGACTTACAAATGCGCCAGTAACAAAAAGTATGGTTTGTTTATGATCTGTATACATTTGGTTTTATTTTAGATATTTTTTGAGTTCTGCCGCGGCCTGAACGAAAAGCGCTTTTGTTTGCGGAATTTCAGACAAGCCATTTAATAATCCAAAATCGTGAATCACATCGTTATATCTAACAGTAGTTACATTTACGCCAGCTTCGCTTAATTTTCTTCCATAAGCTTCACCTTCATCTCTTAAGATATCGTTTTCAGCAACCTGAATTAAAGTTGGAGGCAATCCTTTTAGTTGTGCGGTTGTTGCTTGAAGCGGTGATGCATAAATTTCTTTTCGTTTAGAAGGTTCTATATATTGATCCCACATCCATTTCATCAAAGGAGCTGTCAAAAAGCGTTGTTTTCCGTATAGTTTATATGATTCTGTCTCAAAGTTTGCATCAGTAACAGGCCAAAAAAGAATTTGTAATTTATAATTAACGCCTCCTTTTTCTTTTGCCATCAAAGCAGATGCAGTGGCAAGATTTCCGCCAGCGCTATTGCCAAAAACAGCCAATTTTGAGCTATCAACATTAATTTCTGATCCATGAGAGGTTATCCATTTTGCAACGGCATAAACCTCATTAACTGGTTGTGGATATTTTACTTCTGGAGCTCTTGTATAATTTACAAATACGCCCACATATCCTGATAACAAAGTTAAATCACGAAGCATTCTTTTGTGTGTCGGATAATCGCCTAAAACCCAACCACCGCCATGAATGAACATATAAACTGGCAATTTCTCTTTTGAACCTTTAGGTCTTACGATATTTAATTTAATCTTATAACCGTCGGCAACTATTTCTTTTTCAGATTCTTCGGTTCCAGACATATCTACTTTTGAAGGATTTTGAGCACCTACAAGAACATTTCGTGCTTCTTCAATAGAAAGAGTTTCAAGTCCCGGACCACCGCCGTTTAATGGTTTTAAAAAATCTTTTACTTCTTTGGTCAAATGCGGATCTTTCGAATAGTCTACTTGACCAAAAGTTTCAGAAATTCCTGTTGTGATAGTTAATAATATCATGATGATGAGTTTTTTGTTATTTTTCATTTTTATAAAATTTATTGTTTGACAGTATATGGAAGTGAGAAATTTCCACTTGCAACAGAATATACTTTGTAAACTCCAAGCATTGGTTTATTGCCGCCTTCTGAATGATTTGTGCCTTCGCCGGTACTTACTTCCATATAACATCCAACAGCATCAAATTTGAAATTTGTCTGATTATTGATTCTAAAATCAGGGACAATGACTTTAATAGTATTTCCTTTTGTGACGATATTAAATCCCGGACTGTCCATATACATTGCCATTCCTGGATTTGTTGGAGGCAGTACTACAGATTTATCACCTTTTTTAAATTCCTTTACAGAAAGACCGCCTTCAACACGTTTATCTTCTACTAAAATAACCCAGTGAGCATGCCAAACTACTCCATCATTTAAATAATCGCCATCTGCATTTTCATCCCAAAGGGGTGTATCTTCAAAATCAGGATGCGAAGTCAAAGCCAAAGCAGCAATACCATCAGTTTTGCCAAATCCAATATCTGATGATTTCAATGTTGTTGGAAAAACATAGCCTAAAACAGGAGCACCATTTAATTGCCCAACTGGTTTTGGGACAGTTTCTCCAGCATTTCCATTCACTTTGATTTCCCAGACAGTTATGCCAAGGTCTTTATTGTGGGTAATTTTTGCTGAAGAAATTTTGAAATTATTGTTGTCATAATTTTTACACTTATCACAGGCTTCAGAAAATGTAAAAGTGAAAAGCATTGCAATTGTGAGTAAGATTGTTTTTTTCATTTTTTAAAGATTTTAAGATTAATAAAATAGCTAGCTTAAAATCATAAGGTCAAATGATATGCCTTTAATGAAAACTAGCTTTTATTAGCTTTCTAAAAAAAATAATCTTAAAAATGCCACGAACTATCGAGTTTTTAGCGATATTTCGTGCTGTTTTTTCGTGCTTTTATGAAAAAGTATGTGGTATTCCAGATTTTAAAAAGACAGTTTTATTAGAAAGCAAAGCCGTATTTTGGATTGTTTTTACCAAGCTTTTTTCAGATTCTTTAAAATGTGTCCAGCCTTTGTGATGTATGGGCACAACCGTATTCGGATTCAGTATTTCAACAAATTTAAGAAGATCGTTGCTGTCCATAGTATATTTTCCTAAACCTGTCAAATATCGAAATTGAACAGAACCTACATGAAAAAATCCTAAATCAATAGAAAAACGTTTCGAAATTTCTTCAATTCCTTTAAAATATACAGTATCTCCAGATATATAAAGAGCACCATTTTTTTGCGAATCAAATTCAATTATAAAACCGATGACTTTTCCAGAAATAAATTCAGGAATCCACCAAGGTCTATGCTGTGCTGGTGTTGCTGTAATTTTTAAACCACGAACTTTTTCTGTTTCAATAGTTTTTGATTCGAAATTGTCAAGTCCGATTGCGTTTTTTAAAACTTTTGAGGCTTGTTTTGTAGAAAGAATCAACGGAACTTTTAAAGCAAATGCTCTTCCTTTTTTATCAAAATTATCATGATGCTGATGGTGGCTCAAAAGAATGAGATCAATATTGTTCAAGTCAATATTTTTTATTTCAGGATTGCTTACTTTTTTTGAAAAAGCACCAAAACCATGATAATAAGTTTTTCCTGATTCGTCTAAAACAGGATCAGTCAGTATCTTATAGCCATTGATTTCTATAAGCATGCAAGCTGTGTCGATGTGAGTAATTTTTAAATCCATGATGAATGTTTATTTTATTACTTTCAAATTTCAATCCACAAAATACTGCACAAATAAAATGGTAATTAAAACAAAAAACCTTGCAAAATTAATGGCAAGGTTGATTTAAATTTATTTTTTTGAAAGTTCAAGAATGTCTTTTCCTTCTAAAACTTTTCTGTTGAAATCTGAATAAACAGCATTAATCATTGCGTTTCCTAATTCTTGCATAGTACAAAATCCTGAAGGATAAAAGAATCTTCCAATTGGAAAAAACCAATTAATAAATTTATAAAATTTGTGCGTTCGTTTCAATCCTTTTATTGGTTTTATGAAGCCAGGACGAAGACATATCACTTTTTTAAAAGCCAGTTTCATCAAATCATTTTCTGTTTTTCCTTTAACACGAGCCCATGAGATATTGCCTTTTTCTGTGGCATCAGTTCCAGCTCCAGAAATATATTCAAAAACCATTTCCGGATTTTGGCGACTTGCTATTTTTGCAAAATTAAGCGTCAAATCATAAGTTGTTTTATAATAATCTTCCTTGTTAATTCCGATAGAAGAAATTCCTAAGCAGAAAAATGTCGCGTCATAGCCTTTCATTTCTTCTTCAATAGAACTTAAATTCATTAAATCGGCAACATTTATTTCCTGTAATTTTGAATGTGAAATACCAGAAGGTTTTCTTCCAATAATTAAAACTTTTTCTACATTAGGATGGTTTAACGCTACATGAGCAATACCTTCTCCAACCATTCCTGTGGCACCGGTTATGATAACTTTTATGTTTCTTTTCATAATTATTTCAATTGTAAGGATGAAGGAACAATACCAAATTTTTTCTTGAAAGCAAAAGAGAAATGGGAGAGGTCTTCAAAACCAACTTCCAAATAAACTTCTGATGGCGTTTTTCCTTTTTCTTTTATAAGATAATATGCTTCTTGTAATCGCCGACTCAAAAGCCATTGCCCTGGAGCTTGCATGAAAATTTTTTGAAAATCTCTTTTATAGGTAGCAAGACTTCTTCCTGTTAAATAAGCAAAGCGAGAAATTTGCACATTGAAGTGAAAATTTTTATTCATAAAAGCTTCTAAATCAATCTTTCCGGGCTCATTGAAGTCAAAAAGAATGTTAGCTAATTCTGGATTAATTTTTAAAAGCAGATGAACAGCTTCTTTGATTTTTAAATTAAATAGTTTCTCATCATTCTCTTGATTTATGGGAAGATAAGAGACCAAAGATTTCATAAAACCAATATATGCCTCATTTTTTGGCAAGTCAACTATTGGAGAATCAGTAGTGCTTTTTTCAATTTTGTAATCATAATCAAGACTGATTTCGCGTAAGATATCTTGAGTTAAAAATAAAGAAACTGATTTGTATTCCCCATTTTCGGGAGGATATTTTTCAAATTTGACCAAATGATTTCTTCTGCTGAAGCGTAAATCTCCTTCATTTGAATAATAGATATTTTTTCCATCATTAGCGATCATTTTTCCTGCAATCTGGTAACTAAAAATATGCTCAGGAACAAATTGTTCGCCAGATCTGCTTCTCGTATAATAACACGAATAGAGAATTTTAGGTCTGCTGGTTTCTTCAATAATTGCCATATTGTAAAGTTAAGAAAAGAAACAGAAAACGCATTGAAACAAAGTGTTTTCTGTTCATTATAAATTATTTATTGCAATAAAGTTCTTGGTTCTAAATAAGCTTCTAAGCCTAAAACTCCAAATTCCCTGCCTATTCCGGATTGCTTAAATCCTCCAAACGGAGCCAACGGATCATGTTTTAAAATATTGATCAGCACACGGCCAGCATTAATTTGAGAGGCAACTTTGTGTGCTCTTTTTTCATCAGCAGAACTTACATAAGCCTGCAATCCATAAGTTGTATCATTTGCAATTTCAATTGCTTCTTCTTCCGTTTTATAAGTAATTACAGATAAAACAGGACCAAAAATTTCTTCTCTTGCAATACGCATCTTGTTGTTTACATTTATAAAAACGGTTGGTTTCACAAAGTTTCCTTTTTCTAATCCTTTAGGTTTTCCTAAACCACCAGCAAAAACTTCGGCGCCTTCTTCAATTCCTATTTTTATATAATTTTGAACACGTTCATATTGTTTTTTGCTTACCATCGGCCCAACGGCAGTATCTGCATCTTTTGGATCGCCTACTTTAATATGTTCCAAAGCTAATTTTATTATATTTTTTGCTTCTTCCAAGCGATTCTCAGGAACTAATAAACGTGTTCCGGCAACACAGGCCTGTCCACTGTTCATGTAAGCGGCAGCTAATGCCATCGGAATTGCTTTTGAGAAATCGGCATCATCCAAAAGAATATTTGGAGATTTTCCGCCAAGTTCTAATGTTACTCGTTTTAAAGTATCTGTAGCTTCTCTAGCAATCAGTTTTCCAACAACTGTTGAGCCAGTAAAAGATATTTTAGCAATATCAGCATTGCGTGTTATCTCTGAGCCCACAACGTCACCAAGACCATTCACAATATTAAAAACACCTTTTGGAAGTCCAGCCTCGTGCAAACATTCCATGATTATTTTGGTCTGTTGTGCGCTCATTTCACTAGGTTTTATAACTGAAGTACAACCTGCAGCAATGGCTGTAGCTAATTTTCCAGTAACAAATCCATTGCTTGAATTCCAAGGAATAATAATTCCAACTACGCCAATAGGCGCCATCTGAACTTCAGATTCTCCCATAATTTTATTAAATTGATATGTTTCTAAAACACGAATTGCCGAAGCAAAGTTATCGAGCATAAATTCAAAACCATTAGCAGCAAATTGAAAAGTGCCACCATATTCTTCAACCATCACGTCAATTAAATCTTGTTTTCTATTTTTGACAGCATTCTGCATTGATTTCAAATAAACTATTCTCTCAGCAGTTGTTGTTTTAGAGAAAGTGGTGAATGCTTTTTTTGCTGCGGCGATTGCATTTTTAGTATCTTCTTCATTGCCCAGTCTTACTTCTCCTAGTTTCTCGTTGGTTGTTGGACTTATTAAGTCAAAAAGCTGTGTCCCTTTTGGAGTTACAAATTCTCCGTCGATGTAAATCTTGTCTATTGTTTTCATGATTTATTATTTATATTTTAATAAGACAAAATTACGCTTGGGGAAGAGAGCTGGCTTTGGTGAGAAGCTCAATGTTGTTTTGTTGTAAAGCTCATGAGAAAGTATGCCTCAAATAATGAATTAAAAAACCCTGCAAGATCTTATTTTGCAGGGTTTTAATTTGGAAATATTTAGTCTAATTCTTTTATGATATCAGCTTTTGGCTTTCTGACCTTTTTTAAATTAATAAGCCAATCTTTTTCACTATCTCGATGACCTAGAGGCAATAATAATACGCTTCTCAAGCCTTTTTCTTTCAGTTTTAACAAATCATCAAGCTGTTTTGGGTTAAAACCTTCAATTGGCGTTGCATCAACTTTTTCAATAGCCGCTGCTGCGATGGCAAAACCAAAGGCAATATAAGCTTGTCGTGCTGCATGTTCATAGTTTTCTTCTGAAGAGCGACCGACATATTGACTGATTAAAAACTTTCTATAATTGTCCCATTGTTCATTAAAACCACGAATTTCGTGTGAAATTTCAAAAGCTTTATTGATTCGTTCTTCGGTATAGTTGTCCCAAGAAGCAAAAATCAATAGGTGAGAACAGTCTGTGATTACTGACTGATTACTAGCAATTGGTCTTATTTTTTCTTTGAGTTCTTTATTTTTTACTACCAAAATTTCGAAAGGCTGTAAACCGCTTGATGTAGGAGCAAGGCTAGTAGCCTCTAATATTGTATTTATTTTTGAAGCGCTGACTTCTTCGCCATTCATGACTTTTGTCGCGTAACGCCAATTTAAATCTTCTAAAAATTGCATATGATTTATTTTCAAGAATTATAAGGTGCAAAAATAAAGCTATATTCTCAAAAAAGATTGTTAATTGAACTCAAAAAGATTTGTTTAATTCCACTGTGAAATAAACTGTTTTTCTATTTCATGAAGTTTTTCTAAATCAGGAACATAGTCAGGATTTGGGATATACCAATTCATATTTTCAAAATACTTTTTCAATTCCGGATTTTTAAAAACAAAACCGCGTCTAGCAAAAGGCAAGTTTTTAAGAATTTTTTTTTGAAAATCTGTTTTAGGATTGTCAATATGATCTTGCTGGTAATAAGAGTAAGGAAGTATAGAAAAATCTGAATTTGATTTAAAATTTGGGCAATACACAAATAATTCACCTTTTGGTTTAAAGTTCTTTTTTTCAAAAGAAATAGTTCCTTTTTGGATGTGAAACTTTAAAGCATCATTTTCTATGAAAGTGTTTTTTACTCCTTTCACATTTTCAGTTTTACCGATTCCGTTGATTTTCCATTCTGATTTGTCTTTGAAAAAAGCTTTATTAATATTAAAAGTTTCAAATTCGCCCATGTCAATATTTAATGTAAAATCATCAATCTGTTTGTTTCCCCAACGGTTTGCTGCGGTCAAAACATATTCAAAATCATACTTATAATCGACTGATCCAGAAGCATCATAAACATAAGTATGTTTTATTTTATTCAAGCCTTTTTTGAATTTTGCATTAAAATGGTAAACATAATAAAAGTCTACTTCATTGACATTATCAACTGTTTCGAGAATATTATTTAATTTTTTACTTTTTATGAGGCCATTGGCGGCATAAGATTCGTCATCGACATAAGCAATATCATAGCTAAGATTTTGATTATTTAAACCTACGGTAAAATCTCTCATATAAGGATGTTTTCCATTTACAGGAGTACCGTCAACATCGCCTGATGGTGAAAAAGCCTCAAAACCAACAATCAGATTTTTTTCTTCTTTTGGATTAAAGAACTCATAATAAACCGTAACTTCAATTACTTTATTATTGATTTTCTTTAAAGTCAAGATTTCTTTTTTAATTGTTATATCTGTTTCTGAAATTGGAATCAATTGATTTCCCTTTGCAAAAAAAGCTCCATCATTGGCATATACACAGGAAAATGATATTAGTAAAAAGAATAAAATAAATTTCATGTTTTGGATACTATTTTCAATGAGTTAATTAACAGCTAGTTTATTTTTTAAGATATAAAAAAAATAACCATTACAATTATCCAAGATGTCTTCGCCTTCACGTTTTTTAAAAACCAACATTTCAGATTTTAGCTTTTGAGGTTTATTGTTGTTGATAAAAGTCAATTTTATAGTATCATTTTGAAGCTGATATTCACCACAATAATATCCTGAATTTGCTAATCCAAATATTCTAGATTGGTAAATAAAAGTTTTGTTTTTTCTTAATTTTAAAAAATCACTTCCCATTGTCCATCCCTGCATCGCATACAATTCGTTTCTAGAAAATCTATTGAAAAAATCTTGTCGTCTTACAATTCGATCTTCTTTATCCATTGTAGCGCATGAAGTACAAATTAGAAATAATAATAAGATTGTAAAGACTTTTTTCATGACTTAAATGTAGTAAATTTTATGCTAAAAAATAATGCTGAAATATTATAAAGCTATGAAATCCAGTTTTCTTCAAATTTATCAATGATCCATATGCCGTTTACTTTTTTAATAAATACTATATAACTATGAGCAGAAAAAGCACTAGATGTAATTTCGATTGCTAATAAGCCATATTTTTTCTCACTATCAAATTGAATTCTGGAAAAGCTTAAAATGCCATGAGTGTAAAAACGATTTTTAAATTGATCAAATAGTTTTTTCTTATCAAATTTAGATATAAATTTAGTTTTTATGTGTTTGATAGCACTGAATTCATTTTCGTCAATAGCATAATTTAAACTATCTGTCAGATTTTTGTTAACGGTAATTTTTTTAAAATACTTAGAAAGCATAGTACAATCATTTTCATTCGCTGGATAAATTTTATTTGATGCAAGAACATATAATTTTGAAGTATCTTGCTTCATTGTAGTCAATTGTTGATTATACTTTTTATTTAGTTCTTTGCTATCTAAATTTTCACTGAGAGCATATTTTGAAGCCATAATGTGAGTAGCTACTTGATCTTTAATCCAAATTGAATCAATTAGTGCAGGATAAATTTGAAGCATAGTTTCTTTTTCAAATTCCAAATCAGAAACTTTTTTTCCACAGCCAAAAATTAATATCATTAAAAGCAGACTTGAAATTATTTTAAGTTTTTTCATTTAATAAAAGCTAATTTTTAAAGGAAGAGTATAAGACATCTTTTTTCCAGTGCACGAAATTTTTTTCAGAAATTCACCAAATATATATTCTGATCCATTTTCAATGGCCCTATTAAAACTTTCTAAAATTCCCTTGCGAAGAATCTTAAATTCTGCAATTGTGCAATCTTCATTAAGTGCTAAATAAACTAATATCTTGTCACTTTTAATTTTTTTTTCTTCAGATTCATCAACTATGGCATCATAGTTTTTTAATTTACTAAAATCAATATTATGATTTATATATACTAATTCTTGAGAACGCACGCTCTTAAAAGTAAAAAACGTAAGCAACAGAAAAAATAGTTTTGTATTCATGTAATTAATTTTAAGATTAAAAATCAATATGTTTTTTTGATAACGGATAATTTCCATGAGTATTTTTCCGGAACCAAAATTATATACAAATTACCAGCAATAGCAATGCTTTGTCTTTGTTGGTCATCTATTGGGTAATATTTTTTGTCGTGTGTTGAATGTTTTATAATCTAACAAATTCTAAAGATTTGAAATTACTAATATTAAACCTATCTAGCGAATTAAACAAAAGATTATTATTGCCAATTTGAGCAGTAATTATTTTGGTTTGATATTCTAATTCAAGAAGTGTAAAATCCCCATAATCGTTTACATTCCAGTTTCCTGATATGATTTTGTGGTCATAAGTAAGCTCAAATGACTTATTGTTGTTTAGTTTTAATTGTGAAAAGTGATCAATTTCTTTTGCTGAGTTTTCAACTTCATATTTGTATAATTCATATTTTCCGACAGCTTTTCTTTCATATTTATTCATGCAACTAATACAACAGAAAATAGATAGTATGAAAATTATTTTAAAATATTTCATTAGCTTCATCAAATTAAACCCTCAACAAACCACGGAATCCTCTAACAGCATAATAAGATTGCGGACCGTTGTGATATACAAAAACTTTTCCATAGCGAAAATCAGCAAAAAGTGCACCGCCATGTTTTCTAATGCTATCAGGTGTTTTGATCCAGCTTGATGTTTTTGCATCAAATTCACCAAGCTGTTGCAAATCTCGATATTGTTCTTCTGTTAAAACTTCGATACCCATGTTTGCTGCCATATCAATTGCATTATCTTCAGGTTTATGCTCTTTTCTTGATTCCTGCCCTTCGTGGTCATAACAAACACTTCGTCGTCCCTTCGGACTTTCCGCAACGCAATCATAAAAAATATATTCGTCTGTTTTTTGATCATAGCCAACAACATCAGGTTCGCCACCGGTTCTTTCCATTTCGTTAAGCGACCATAGTTTTGCAGCATTAGTTTCTAATTTTGCTTGCACTTTATTCCAATCAAGATTTATGTGGCGCATGTTATTTTGTTCAAAACGGAGTTTCAACATGCTAAGTAAAGCTTCACGTTGTTCTGGTGGCAATTCTTTTTTAATTTCCATAATGCTTTATTTTGGTATTTTGCAGTATTTTATAAGTTGTTTTCCCACTGGCTTTTTGACATTTCAAACTTAACTTCGTTTTTTCCATGCATTCCATTTTTTGTCCAGCCAGATTTTAGATAAAACTTTTCTGCCCTTGTGTTTGGTGATGTTCCTAGCCAAACATTTTCTTTTCCGGTAGAGAAATACCAATCAAGCATTATCTTTTGAAGCTTTTTTCCAATACCTCTCCCTTCAAATTCTGGATTTAAAAAAAGAGCCCAAATATTATTTTCTTTCAGGTCTGCAATAGCAAATCCAACAATTTGCATGTTTATTTCACAAACCCAGCCTTTTCCACGTACAGTTAAAAATTCTTCACAATCTTTGTCAGTAACCAAGTCAGGATTTGACAATGTATTTTCTTTAACAGAATTTCTGACAATTTGAATTTGTTTTATATCCTCAATTTTTGCTTCTCTAAATAGCATTTATAAATATATTTTGCAGATTAACTTTTCAAAAAAACAACTCAATTCCAATATTCCTTAATTACATCTCTAGCTGCTTTTTTCATCTCTTCATATTTTAGAACAAATTCACCACACTTTTCTTTTGCAACGGGACTATTAATTTTTACACGACCAGCGCGCTTTCCTAAAAACTCATAGTTGCCATTATAAGCCCAACACAGTTCCCATTTCGGGCCAAAAGTACCGCAAATGGTATTTGGCAAAGCTGTTTCTAAAAATGCATATTCTTCAGTATTCAAGGTAGCCATGCCAACTTTTATTCTTTTTAGGTTTTTCAACTTCATGATTTCAAGAAACGCAGGAAACGGTGTCTTGTTAATAATAAAGCCTAATGAAAAAACTTCGAGATTCGGAAGCCCCTCTAAAAAATTAAAATTTTCAATCGGTTGGTTCCAATCAAGAGTTCCGTCAATATGCAAATATCTTAAACTTTCAAGTCCTTTCAGTCCGTCAAAATTGCTTACCCTGCGTAAATTTTCAAAATGCAATGATTTAATGTTTTTCAATTTTTGCAGAGGAGACAAATCAGAAAACCCAGAAACATATTCTAATATTAGTTCTTCTAAATCAGTAAAGTATCCGATGAATTCAATGTCACTTGTTCTTAAATGAGTAATCCTTAACCGCTTTAACTGTGTCAATTTTCCAATTTCTCCGATTTGTTCTTTGCTTGCTTCGTGCAAGGTCAATTCTTCAATATTAGGACATTCAAAAACTTGTCTCCAATACTTGTCTTGTTTACTGATGGTTAAAATTTTTACAAAACTCTTATCCTTTATTTCCTTATCAGCTGAGTAAGCATATCTCTCCCTGTTTGGAATGATAGTCCAGTAATCATCCGTCCTGTCTAAAAAATCTGCAAAATGATGCTTCATTGTCTTGTTATTATTGGGTTTCCTGACTTATCCTAGTTTTTAAAAAATATAAAAAGCAAAGATGGATCTATTTCATAAGACGGTTTTTCAATTAAATCAAATAAAGTTTACTTACTTTCAAATATATAAAAAATGGTTTACTCTGATAAAAATAAAAAGCAGGCTATACAATTTGTAATAGCCTGCTTTTTAAAATGTAGTAGCAAAAACTTGTAAATTAAGTTACAAATCTAAAATGAGAAATTTAATATTATATTTTTTTAATTCCTTTTAATTCCGCGTCGCTTGCTTCTTTTATGCTAATTGCATAACCTCCACCCGGAGCAATATATTGTTTCAGCTTGCTTTTTGAAGTTACAACAACTTTAGAAATAACATAGTTTTGTGGTTTTTCATTCCAGTTAGCGTCTTTTGCATCTGCATAGATTGTAGCAATGTATTTTTTACCTTTTGGCAAATAATCAAAATTTAAACTTGATGTTCTTGGGTTTTCATCTGTAATTCCACCTACAAACCATTCGTTTTTGCCTTTTGCTTTACGAGCAATCGTTATATAATCTCCAGGTTCAGCTTCAAGAATATAAGAATTATCCCAGTCGACAGCCACATCTTTTATGAATTGAAAAGCATCTGGAAAACGCTCATAATTTTCAGGCAAATCTGCAGCCATTTGCAACGGACTGTACATCGTTACATAGTAAGCCAATTGTTTTGTCAAAGTTGTGTTGACACGTTGGTTGCCACCTGTTTTATAATAGGTCAAATCTGTTTGAAAAATACCTGGAGTATAATCCATTGGGCCGCCCATTAATCTTGTAAAAGGCAAAATCGTCGTATGTTCTGGAGCCAATCCGCCCATAGCTTCAAACTCTGTCCCGCGAGCAGATTCTTGTGCAATCCAGTTTGGATATGTTCTGTGTAATCCTGTTGGACGAACAGCTTCATGGCTATTTACCATGATTTGATAATCAGCAGCTCTTTCAGCAACGTGAATGTAGTGATTCACCATCCATTGCCCGTCATGGTGTTCGCCACGCGGAATGATTGTTCCCACATAACCAGTTTTTACAGCATCATAATTATTGTCTTTCATGAACTGAAACGCTCTATCTAGTCTTCTTTCATAATTTGTTGCAGAGGCTGAAGTTTCATGATGCATAATAATTTTCACGCCTTTTGATTTAGCATATTCTCTTAATTTTACAACATCAAAATCTGGGTAAGGGGTTACAAAATCAAAAACATCTTCTTTCCAGTTACCAATCCAATCTTCCCAACCGACATTCCAACCTTCGACTAAAACGGCGTCAAAACCATTTGCAGCTGCGAAATCAATGTATCGCATCACTCTTTCATTAGTAGCTCCGTGTTTTCCATTTGGCGTTAATTTGCTAAAATCGTCGCCTAATTTCACATTATTTTCAGTTCCATATGCCCAAGTGCTTTTTCCAGCCACAAAATATTCCCACCAAACTCCTATGTATTTCACAGGCTTAATCCAAGAAACATCTTTGTATTTCGTAGGTTCGTTTAGATTCAAAATCAACTTTGACGCTAAAATTTCTGTAGCTTTATCACTTACAACAATTGTTCGCCAAGGTGTTTGTGCATCAGTTTGTATGTAACCGTTATTTCCAACAGCGTCAGGCGTTAAATGTGAACTCATTGTCATTGTTGCGGCATCGACATTCAGTGACATTGCGGGATAATTGATTAAAGCTGCTTCGTGAATGTTAATATACAGTCCGTCAGTAGATTTCATCATAGAAGGCGTTTGGACTGCAGTATTTTGAATCGGTTTTTGTGCATTGATTTCAATGGTAGCTTTCTGCATAAATCCTTGAATTTCAGAAATTTTAGAGGTTGTATAGGCATATTCATTGGTATCATAATCTCCCGGAATCCAAAAAATCTTGTGGTCGCCAGCAAGTTTAAATTCAGTATGTTCCTCCTTAATGATAAAATAATTCAAATCTTTTTGCTTTGGAAATTCATAGCGAAAACCCAATCCGTCATTAAATAATCTGAATCTTAAATTAATATATCTGTTGTTATTTTTCTCTTGAGACAAGACAATAAGCAATTCTGTATAATTATTTCGTATTGTTTTCTCTTCTCCCATAATAGGATCCCAGTTCACATCGACAGTAGATTGTGCAGTATTTTTTACACTAAATCCATCCATGAAAGAAGGAGCATTTTTAATTTCAACGCCTAATTTACTTGGCTTGATTACTGGTTTTCCCTTATAAGTTAGTTCATAGAAAGGAATCCCATTTTTCAACTCAAACTTTAAAATTAAGTTTTTATTTGGTGAAGCAATAGTTTGTCCCTTGACCAAAAATGGTGCTACTAGAAGAACTAGTAAAAGGACTAATTTTTTGGATGTAAAATTCATTATGTTATTTGTAAATTGGTAATGCCCAAAATTAATTTTTTAAAATTAAATATTGACATGAAACTAGTGTTAATTGGGAAGTTAATCGCGAAGCTATAGAATCAATACTAAAACTTATTCTAAATCGATTCATAAAAATTATTTTCATACTTCACTTTGTTATATTTGCCAAGTCGTAATTTCAATTGAACAGCGTGAAAAATTTTCTTCTAATTCTTTTTTTTAGTATTGTCAGCATTCCAGTTTTTGCATTGGATAAATCTGATACTATTTTAAAAGAGCTAAATCGCGTAATTGCTAATAAAAAGCAATATGTGTTACCAAAAGAAAAGAAAATTGCGAGCCTAAAACAAATAATTTCTGGAGATTTATCAGTAGAAGAAGAATATGACTGCAATAAAAAATTATACCAAGAATATAGAAAATTCAAGCTCGACTCAGCTATTTATTATATAAAGAAAAACCTAAGAATTGCATCAACATTAAAAAATAATGAGTTGCACAATCTGGCGCAGCTTCAAATGGCAAGTCTTTATTCATCATCAGGACGATATCGAGAATCTGAAGAAATATTAAAAAATGTTGATAAAAATAAGCTTCAAAAAAGTTTATTGCCAATATATTATGAAGTTTATAGTCAGTTTTTTGAGCATTATATTACCAATACTTACAATGACCAATATTTGCAATTCATAGAAATTTACCGAGATTCTTTACTTTCAGTTTTAGATCATTCTTCAGTGAAGTATAAAATTAATCTCGCTCAAAAAGATATTTATAAAAATAAGGCAAGTATTGCACAAAAAAATTTGCTTCAGCTTTATAAATCTGCTAAAAATAAAGATCAAGATTATGCCATGATTTCTTATCTTTTAGGAGATACTTATCGAATGATGGATGATATTGAAACAGCAACTCAATATTATATTATTTCTGCTACTACAGATATTAAAAATGCAATAAAAGATAATGCTGCAGTTCAAAATCTAGCATTGATTTATTATGAAAAAGGCGATGTAGACACGGCTTTTACTTTTACAAAATCAGCAATTGAAGATGCAATTTTCTGTAATGTAAGGTTTAGGACAGTTCAAATGTCTGAGTTTTATTCAATTATAAATACAGCTTATTTAGAGAAAGAAGCAAAGCGAAAAAGTGAATTGCAGACTTATTTGATTTTGATAAGCATTCTTTCCTTTTTTCTTATTTTGGCAGTAATCTATGTCTACAAACAAATGAAGAAAGTTTCAAAAATTAAGGAAGAACTTCATACAACAGGACAAAAGTTAGCTAAATTGAATCAAGATATTATAAAAGCAAATTATGAACTAGAAGACCGAAATTTACAACTTTCAGAATCCAACCATGTCAAAGAAGAATATATTGCACATTTCTTTGATTTATGCTCGACTTATATTAACAAGCTAGAAAATTATAGAAAAACCTTAAACAAAAAAGCTACTGAAAAACAGCTTGATGAATTGTTTAAGATGCTGAAATCAAACACAATTGTGGAAACAGAATTAGAAGAGCTGTATTTAAATTTTGATACTATTTTTTTAAATCTATATCCAAGTTTTGTGAAAGATTTTAATGCCTTGCTGATTAAAGAGGAACAAATTATCTTAAAATCTGGAGAGCTTTTAAATACTGAATTACGCATTTTTGCTTTGGTAAGACTTGGAATTAGCGATAGCATAAAGATTGCTGCATTTCTTCGTTATTCATTAAGTACTATTTACAATTATCGAACAAAAGCTAGAAATAAAGCTGCAGTTTCTAGAGATGGATTTGAAGAAATGGTTTCCCGAATTGGAAGTTTTCCTTTAAAAAAATAACTTTAAGATTCTAATTTCGCTACTTTTTTTGCTTAATTTAAAAGTGTAATTTGTTGTATTTCATGTATTTATATTTTTTGTTTACTACTTTTTTATTTCCAACTATTTTATATAAACTATAACGTTATAGTTTTACATCTGGCTTTGGTTTTCCTTCTTGGTAATTTATGACCAAATTCCGCATAATTTTTAAACTTTTATAACTATGATAAAAAAGACTTCTGCATTGATCTTAATGTTGACCTCAATGAATTATTTTGCACAAACTAATGAAAGCATGCAATGGTTCAACCAGCCTGCAAAATGGAAAGCTGATGCAAAATCACTTTCGATGTTCGTTACCCCAAAAACCGATTATTGGCGAATTACACATTATGGATTTACTGTTGATGACGGACCGTTTTACTACACAACTGTTGGAGGAGAATTTGAAGCAAAAGTGAAAATTGCCGGAGATTACAAAACGCGTTTCGACCAAACTGGATTGATGCTAAGAATCGACGAAAAAACATGGATTAAAACAGGAGTTGAATTCGTTGATGGAAATATTAATATAAGTTCAGTCGTGACCAATGAAAAAAGTGATTGGAGCGTAATTGAACTTGCTGACAAACCCAAATCTATTTGGATAAAAGTTGTTAGAAGATTAGATGCAGTAGAAATTTTCTATTCTTTGGATGATAAAAAATACACAATGGTAAGGCTGGCTTATTTTCCAGATAATAAACCAGTAATGATTGGAATGACCGCAGCTTCGCCAGATGGTAATGGTTTCAATGCAACTTTCGAAGGTTTTGAAGTAAAACATCTGCCAGACGCAAGAAGATTGCAGTGGCTAGAAAACAACAAATAATTTAGAATAAACAACAATAAATATGTTCAAAAACAAAATTACAATTGCCATTGCGCTTTTCTTAGGAACAATAAGCGTCAACGCTCAAAAGAAACTAGCGGTTTATCAAGATAATACTAAGCCAATCAAAGAAAGAGTAGAAGATGCACTTTCAAGAATGACTTTAGAGGAGAAAATTGCAATCATCCACGCACAGTCAAAATTCAGTTCGCCAGGTGTTCCAAGATTGGGAATTCCAGAAAACTGGATGACCGACGGGCCACACGGAATTCGTCCAGAGACATTGTGGGACGAATGGGATCAAGCCAATTGGACAAATGATTCTTGCATTGCATTTCCTGCATTAACAGCCTTAGCCGCAACTTGGAACAAAGATATGAGCTTGCTTTATGGAACTTCAATCGGTGAAGAAGCACGTTACAGAAACAAAAATGTATTGTTAGGTCCGGGTGTAAATATTTACAGATCGCCATTAAACGGAAGAAATTTCGAATACATGGGCGAAGATCCTTTTTTGACTTCAAAAATGGTAGTTCCTTACATTCAAGGAGTTCAGTCAAATGGAGTAGCGGCTTGCGTTAAACATTTTGCATTGAATAACCAAGAAACAAACCGTCACACTGTAAATGTAAATGTAGACGATCGTGCTTTGTATGAAATTTATCTTCCTGCGTTTAAAGCAGCAGTTCAAGAAGGAAAAACGTGGACAATTATGGGTGCTTATAACCGATATAAAGGGCAACAAGCGTGTCATAATCAATATTTGCTGAATGATATTTTAAAAGGTGAATGGGCTTTTGAAGGAACTGTTGTAGCTGATTGGGGAGGCGTAAATAATACAAAAGAAGCGATTTTCAACGGAATGGATTTAGAATTTGGAACGTGGACTGACGGACTTTCAAAAGGATCAAAAAATGCTTATGACAGTTATTTCTTGGCACAACCTTACTTAAATTTAATCAAGTCTGGCGAAGTTGGAACTAAAGAATTAGATGATAAAGTTCGTCGTGTTTTGCGTCTTTCTTTCTTGACGACAATGGCAAAAGATAGACCTTTAGGTTCATTTGGTACAGAAGAACATGCTTTGGCAGGGAGAAAAATTGCTGAAGAAGGAATCGTTTTATTGCAAAACAAAAATAACATCCTTCCTATAAATTTAAGCAAGACTAAGAAAATTGCAATAATCGGAGAGAATGCAATCAAGATGATGACTGTTGGTGGCGGAAGTTCTTCGCTTAAAGCAAAATATGAAATTTCTCCGCTAGACGGATTGAAAAAAAGAATCGGTTCTCAAGCAGAAGTAATGTACGCCCGCGGTTATGTTGGCGATGCAAGCACTGATTATAACGGAGTAAATTCAGGTCAAAATTTAGCTGAAAAACGTTCGGCACAAGAATTAAAAGACGAAGCATTAAAAGTGGCAAAAGAAGCTGATATTGTAATTTTCGTTGGTGGTTTGAACAAAAGTGATTTCCAAGATAGCGAAGGTCACGACAGAAAAAGTTTAGGGCTGCCTTACGATCAAGATCAATTAATTACCGAATTAGTAAAAGTAAACAAGAATTTAGTTTTTGTAAATATTTCAGGAAACGCAGTGGCAATGCCGTGGGTAAACCAAGTTCCAGGAATTGTTCAAGGATGGTTTTTAGGTACAGAAGGAGGAAATGCCTTGGCTTCAGTTTTAGTCGGAGATGTAAATCCTTCAGGGAAATTAACATTTACTTTTCCAGTAAAATTAGAGGATAACGGAGCACATGCTTTAGGAGAATTCCCAGGTGGAAAAGATGTGGATTATAACGAAGGGATTTTTGTAGGTTATAGATGGAGCGAAATGAAAAAAATCAAACCATTGTTTCCATTCGGCCACGGATTGAGCTACACGACTTTTGAATATGGAAAAGTTATTTCAGATAAAAAAATAATTGGTCAATCAGATAAAATCACTTTTTCTGTAAAAGTAAAAAACACAGGAAAACGCGACGGTTTTGAAGTAATTCAGTTGTATATCAGTGATTTAAAATCATATTTGCCTCGCCCACTTAAAGAATTGAAAGAATTTGAAAAAGTGTTTTTGAAAGCAGGAGAAGAAAAAATGGTGACTTTTACAGTGGACAAAACAGCTTTGAGTTTTTTCGATGATAAAAAGCACGAATGGGTTGCTGAACCGGGTGATTTTGAAGCAATTGTTGGAGCTTCATCAGCAGATATCAAGTCAAAAGTGAAATTTACGTTGAAATAAATCTGAAAAGACTTCTTGATGAACAGACTTTCGACGGGAAATAAACCGCATTATATTATTTTAGACGGACTTCGTGGCGTGGCAGCAATCATGGTTGTTATCTTTCACATCTTTGAGGGACATGCCACGAGCCATCTTGACCAAATTATAAATCACGGTTATCTTGCTGTAGATTTTTTCTTTCTATTGTCTGGTTTTGTGATTGGATATGCCTATGATGATCGCTGGAAAACCATGTCTTTTAAAGAATTTTTAAAACGTAGAGTTGTCCGTTTACAACCAATGGTAATCGTTGGAATGATTATCGGTGCCATCTGTTTTTATTTCCAATCAAATCCATATACACCGGGAATTACTGAAGTTCCGATATGGAAGGTAATTGTTGTTATGTTTTTGGGTTTTGTATTATTTCCGGTCAGAGGTTCTTTAGAGATAAGAGGATGGGGTGAAATGCATCCTTTAAATGGTCCGGGATGGTCTTTGTTTTTTGAATATATTGCTAATATTTTTTATGGTTTATTCGTAAGGAAATTTTCGAATTTAGCGCTAAGTATTTTAGTGATTTTGTCTGGAATTGCCTTGGTTCACTTGGCAATGACTTCACCAAATGGCGACATAGTTGGAGGTTGGTCTATCACTCCAGAACAAATAAGGATAGGTTTCTGCAGGCTGATGTATCCATTTTTCGCAGGATTATTAATGTCTAGAGTCACTAAAATAACGTATGTAAAAAATGCTTTTTTGTGGTGTTCTTTATTATTGATTGCAGTTTTGGCGATGCCAAGAATAGGAGGAAGCGAAAATCTTTGGATGAACGGATTATATGAATCTTTTTGTATACTAATTGTTTTTCCCATAATTGTATATCTTGGTGCAAGTGGCACAGTTCATGGAAAAACTGGACTAAGAATCTGCAAGTTTTTTGGTGACATTTCTTACCCGATTTACATTACACATTACCCACTTATTTATGTTTATATGGGATGGGTTGCTACTAATAAATTATCTATCCAAGATGCTTATCCAATTGCAATTATAACAATCATTTCTACTATTATTTTGGCATATCTTTCTCTCAAATTATATGACGAGCCAGTTAGAAAATGGCTAAAAAATAAATTTGGTTAAGATATTTAAACAACAAAAAAGCCTCGGAATTTCCGAGGCTTTTTTTAAATGAGTTTTCTGAAGATTTATTTATTTAAAATAATTACAATTTTATTAAAGTCTGCAGCTGCATTAATTACTTTTCTATAAGCTTCAAAGTTTTCTAAAGGATAATTTAATACATTATAATATTCTGTATTTTCAACTATAATTTCATCTTCTTTTTTATCATATTTGCTGATAAAAGCGGCTTCAGTTTTACCGTTTATAGCAGCAGTATAATTCATATTAAACTTTTCAAGATTTTTTACGGTTGCTCCTTTAGGAAGAATAATTCTGATTTTTCGAGAATAAGAATGCGGATAATTTATTTCAACAGGAAGAACACGCTTGTTTTCTTGATAAAGTTCCATTTGTTTTCCAATAGTTTGACCTACAGAAAATAAATAATTATCTCCTGCTTTGCGAATCAAATCTTTGCCTTCAAAAGAGACATTTAGTACAAATGGTTTCTTACCGATATTGTCAACGCCATCATTTTCAGTTTTTAGTTCTTTGAATTCTGTTTCAACAGTATAATTTTCAGCAATGCTTTTCAAAATCGTTTTATATTGTTCAGCAGAAGCAAAATCTTTGATTGGTTGAAAATTGAAAGCAGAATAACCGCCAAATTGAATTTTATCAGTCACTAAAGGATTTTCAATATCTTTTGAAAAATCTACCGTAATTTCCATTACGTCATGCGTTATTTCAGTTCCTGGAATGCTGATTGTGTTGATTTCACCGATTCCCATTGTTGTTCCGGCAAAGTTTTTTTCTTTTATGAAAAGACCAACAGTTCCTGCAATGTCGCTTGGAATCAACGGAATTCTATATTCAATTTCTGTTGGTGTCATGAATTTTTTGATACTTGGAAAATAAAATAGCAACTCATTTAAGTTCTCATAGCTTTCAAAGTCTTTGTCAAAAGGAACTTTAAAACGATTTGATGTGAAGACAAGATTGTTTTCCACACCCATTTTTTTGAAAACTTCTATATATAATCTGATTATATCTGTTTGATTTGCCTGTTTTGACTTGATAATACCTTGAAAAGTTTCTTGATTGTCAATATAACGGCTGTAATTTATTGTTTTTTTGATCTTGTTTTCAATATTCCAAACTTGTTCTTGCAAGTCAGCTGATTTTGTAATTTCTTTACAAAAATCGTCTATAACTTTTTGCTCTTTTTTAGAAAGTTGAGGATGAAATCTTTCGTATAAATTAGTTGAAAATTCTTTGAAATTATTAAGATTTTTTGCTCCGTTAGCAAAGTTTTCATCTAATTTGTATCTGAAGCGTTTAATATTTGAATTCCAATTTGAATATTTTTCATCATCATCTAAAGCCGGTGTGTCAGTTTCACTAATCGTCAGCGTATTTAATTTTTCATTAGGCGTCTTTTCTGTAAGTACAGGTTCTGAAAGTCCGTTATAGCTTTTGGTGCGAAATAAAAGATGTCCAGGGTAAATTAACTGAAAACTATTCTTTGCAATTGGATATTCATTTTGCATTTTGACAGTATAGCCTTTTATTTCAGGATTTTCTTCAAGGATAAATATTTTTTCAATAACAGCTCCTTTTTCTAATCCATTTACTGCAAAATAATTATATTTCATTCCTCTTTCTTCATCAATTTCTTCTTTGATATCTCCTTTTTTAAGTTCGATTATTTTGCCACTTTTTAAAATAACACGCGCTTTTGTTACCAGAGCATTTTCATTTGCACCAAGCGGAATATAAATTTTATTGTTTCTTTCAACGGCATCATCACTATTGATATAAACTTTTTCGTGTAATAAATAATATTGCGTTACTTTTCCTTTATCTGAAAAAAGCTCAATTTTAGTAATCCTTTCTAAAATTGCTTCTTTTTCGTCTATATATTTTGCTGGAATTTCTACTTTCGTAAGTTTTTCATCCCAGTTGTAATTCTTAAAAGAAAAATCTTGTGCTTTTCCAGAAACACTGCAAACTAAAATTAATAGGAGGGAAGTTAATATTTGGGTGTTAAATTTCATTTTTCGGTAAGTATTAAAGTTTGTGTATAAGAGTTTTTTAGTTTTTTAACGGTTTCATTCCATAGTGCAAAATCAGGTTGCTCAAGTAATATTTTTTTTAATTTTATTTTAGCAATGAGTGATACAATACCTGAAGAATTGGTATATTGAAAATCGGCTTTCATAACTGCATTATCAAGGCTAAAATTCTCGGGCAAATATTTTACAGCATAATTTTTCGGCAGTTCTAAATCATATCTGCCATTGTACATCGTTAAATATTCTAAATCAAAAGGCGTTACTCGATCAGTTTCAAGGGTCATTTTTTCATACATGCGGTCTAGAAAAAGATTGATATAGACTTCTTTATCAACCTTCATGGCATAATCGTCAAGATCAAAACTAAAATTTACTTGATATGGTTTGTCACGGTCAGCAATATTTTCTTCTGAATATTCTTTTAGGTGAAATTTGTTATTTCCTTTAATCACAAGGCTTTTGATCATTTCAAAGCGTGTTTTGTTTGAAGCATCTCCGATTTGAGATAAAATATTACTCCTTGAAAATCCGTTGTAATTGACAATTCCTGATCCAATTATTTTTTCATGGTCAAGACTCAATTTTACTTTTTCATTTACTACATTATTTTCGGCTTCAACAATAGGAACCGTTATAATTTTATAAGTATCGCCATTATTCAGCAATGCCTCTTTTCCTTGTATAAAAGCAGTTGGAATTCCATAACGAGTTTCACGGTCAGTTGCATCAAGAAAAATATAATTTCCATTATCATTGAAAACTGCAATCATATGATTGTCAACTGCCGGAGTTGAAAGCTGTTCATAAGAATAAGGAATATCTCGAGTTCCAATCCAGGAAATAGTTACATTTTTTAGACCAGCATAATCTGCCATTGAAGAAATAATGCTTGCCATATCTTTGCAATCACCAAATTTTCGCTTGTGAACCAAGCTTGCTTCCCTTGGAATAAAACCTTCATAGCCATTTTCAAAAGCAATATATTTGATATTATCTTTCACCCAATAAAAGATTTTTTTAATTTTTTCTGTATCAGATGTCTGTCCTGCAGTCAATTCAGTAGTTAATTCTTTTAAATCAGCATCTTCTGTTTTGTTCAGGTTTTTTACAAAAGATTTATAATATTCATAAAGTTTTTCGGTGTTATCAAGCACATCAATTTTCTTTTTATCAACCATATAATCTTTGACATACACATTTATATGAGGAATAAAATAGCGAAATCCTGGATTATTCGGTTCCATTTTGACTGCTTTAACATCTTTTAAAGTCCAGCGATAAATATTTTTTCCTTTCTTTTCTGATTTTGTAAATTCGATGCTATTTGTTGGATCATTAAAAATTTTGTAGCCGATATTGATGTCTTTATCAGTGCGTACTTCCAACGTAGAATTTAGTATCGGATAATTATTTCCAAACACAAAACTTTGCAATAAAAAAGGATCAAGAAATTCAGTTTGTACACTATAAACTTTTCGAGCACCAGCTTCAAGATTTGGAAAAATAAGCTGTCTTTCTTTCACGTCATTATAAAAAATAGCATTCTGTCTTGACTGTTTTTCATTAGTTTGAGTGACCTTTATTTTTCGATCTTTTCCTTTGTCATTGATTATAGAAAAAGCTTCATATTCATTGAGTTTTACCAATTCTGAATAGGAGAAATTTTCTTGATTATTTTGGATTCCGTTTTCAGTAAGAATCATCGATTCATAATAATTGTCTTGTAAAACGCGTAATTTCTTATTATCGACGAAAATATCATAAGAATTTTTATCACTAATAATAAGTTCATTAAAGTCTTTGTATGTTTTTTTATATTCCTGAAAAGAAGATTGCGTTACTTGTGCAGAAGCTTGCAATGATAAAAACATTGAAAGCGCAATAAAATTTCTATTTGATAATTTCAACAATTGCATCTGAATCATATCGTTTTGTTTGAGAAAGAATTCCGTTATTATAAATCTTGCAAAGGCCGTGCAGTTCATCATTTTTATACTCAGCTGTCAGCCAAGTTTTTCCATCTTCTTTAAAAAATTCTTGTAATCCTTCGTAATCACTATTTTTAAAATTTTCCTTTTTATAGATTTTGCCATTTGCATAATATTCAATACGTGTTCCTGATAAAAGGCCCATGTCATAAACAGCTTCAAATTCTGGTTTTCCTTCCATATTAAAAACTAAAAATTTGCCATCAATATTTCCTTTTTCATAATTAATTGCAATGGCTGTTTTTCCATTCGGATAAGTTGAATTGATATTTGCCGTTTGTGATATAACATTTGTTTTTTCTGTAAGCTTTCCGTCCTTATCTAATTTTTTATAATAAGTAAGGATGTTATTTTCATAGCCTAATATTAAAATATTTTCACCTTTTTGATTATAATATTTCATTTCGCCTTCAATATTGTTGTCAAATTGTGTGATTTCGGTAAATTTTGATTTGTTGTGATAGTAACGCGTCACGATCCCAGTATTGTCGCCAAAAATATAAGAGTCTGTGAGACGAAGATTTCCAACAATGTCATAATGTTTGCTTAAGCCATTACTTTTCCCTGAATAATAATTTATTTCCATGTGAGGCGCTCCAGTCGGACCAAATCTTACATATGGTCCATCTTTAGAACCATTAGAATAATTGCAATCAACAATCAATTTGCCTAACTTATCTTTCATTAAATATTTGCCATTCAAAACGCCATTTATCAAGCTGTATTCGTGAATTTCGTTTCCGTTGTAATAAGACGTAGTAATTTTTCCGTTTTTATTTTTATAGTCAATTTCGTTCTCTTTTTTACCGTCAAGATTGAATGTGATTAACTTTACTGGTGTGCTTTCAACATATTCTGTGGTACTACTTAACTTTCCATTTTGCCAGTAATCATAGCTTTTAGAATATATTTCACCATCAATATAGAAACTTTCTGAAGAAATACTTCCGTCTGGATAAAATGACTTTACCGGACCGTTTAAATTTCCTCCTTTGTAATGATAACTGTTTGAAAGTCTGCCATTATCATAGCTCTCATATATGCCATTTATCGTATCATTGACATAATTTGCAATTGCAGAAACTCTTGAATCGCTATTATAATTATAAGTTAAACCAGATTGGTCGCCATTTAAATAATTTTCTTTTGAACGCAAAATACCAGATCGATATTGATAAATCCATTCGCCTTTTTTCTTGCCTTTTTCATATTGTCCTTTAGTGATTACCGTTCCATCGAAATCTTTAATTGAATAAATTCCTTTACTTATAGAAACTTCAACAGGCTTTGTTTTACCTGGTTCAAGCTGTAATCCGGTTTTTATTTCTCCTTGTTTTGTATATGTTTCTTTGAAAAAATTATCGCCAAAAGTGTTGTAATAATTGTAATTTGTAGCATATCCGTCTTTATCATAAATTATTTCGTATGATTTTTTGCCATTTGGATAATTATAAGTTCCCATTTTAGGAAGATCATTGGCGTAAATAATTTCTTCACTCACGACTGAATTTGGAAAATAAGCTTTATAAGGCGAAGCAACTACACCGGTTTTATATTCTACTTCTGATTTTACCACAGTTCCGTTATAATATTCAGCTGATTTGCCATCAAGTTTGTCTAAATTATAATTTGATTCAGCGACTATATTTCCAGCTTTATTGAAAGAAATATATTTTCCGTTAAGTTTCCCATTTGAATAATTAACTTCTGTTCTCTTTGTTCCGTTCTCATAAAAACAGATTAATTTTCCATCACGTTCATTGTTTGCATAATTTCCTTCACAGCTTTTTCCTCCATTGAGATAATAAGAAGTACTTATTCCTTCTAGAACATCATTTTTGTAATTTTCAACAAGTTCTATATTTCCATTTTCATAATAGGTTGTCCTAATGCCATTTGCTTTACCATTTGAATAGCTTTTTTCTTCTCTCAAAGTGCCTTTTTTAGTAAAATATTTTTGGAGACCTTCAAATTCGTCATTTACAAAATTAAGCTCGCTTGCAACATTTCCTGACTCGTTAAGGATTTTATATTTGCCTTCTTTTTTTCCATTTACCACTTTTCCTAAAAGATAAGGCCTGTTATTTTGCATATAGACCACAACTTCCTCTTCTTTACCAAAAAGATCAACTTTGCGTTTTGCAAATACGTCCCAAAATTCTTTATTGATATAGTTGTCGGTAAAAGCAGTTATTTTTTTGTTTTGAGAAGTAATTTTTTTGCCAAGCTTATCTTTCATTCCTAATAAAATATAATATGAAAAGCCTTCAAACTGTTTCTTTTTCACAATATCAGCTAAAAACGGGACATAATTTGTCTCAAAAAAACCATCTCCGATTTTGTGATCCACAGCATATTCAGCAACCGCTTGCACTTGACGGATAATAATATCATCAAAAGTTGAATTAATTTTATACGCACTTTTCAAGGGTAAAGAATTGCGGAGAATGACATCAATTTCTTCAAAATTATCACCCGATTTCGAAAAGACAAGCTTGCTTTTTGTCAAGTAATTTTCAGCAAATTTTGCATTAAGCTTTAAAATTGCATTTTCAGTAGCAGTAGTATTTGGTGCCAAAGTTAAATAGGCGAGAAGTGCCATTGTGCCTTCGGTTACACGCCCGTCTTCTAGTGCAAGCAATCCAATAAGATAATGAGAACCAGCATGATTTGGATTTATTGTGATAGCCTTTTTTAGATAATCCACACTTTTTTGGTTGTCATCTTTACGAATATAAAGCAATGCCAAATTATAAAGCAAGATACTATTGTTTGGATAAAGTTTTAAAGCTTCAAGAAACATTTTCTCTGAATTTTCATATTCTTTTTGGTCGCTCAAAAAACTTCCATAAGCCATATAAAAACTAGGTTCTTCATTCATGTAGCCTTTGTTAAAGGAATCTTCATAAAATGCTTTTGCTGCTTCTTTATCTGTGCCAGCGGCTAAAGAAATTGCTTTCTCATATTGGGCATTATAAAATTGAGGATCGTTTTTGTCAATTTTATTAAACTGCTTGATGGCATCTTCATATTTTTCTTCGTCATATAAACGAATACCTTCAGCCATGAATGCGTCACTATCATATACAAATGTATAATCAGTTTGAGAATAAACAGCGCCACTAAGCCCAAAAATAAGGGCAACCAATATGTTTTTCATCTAGGAATAATTTTTTCAAATATAATTTTTTTGTCAGAATTATCAAGCCTTTCTTAAATTATTATAATTTATAATTAAGTTTCAATTTTATTGTGTTTTTCAGTAAGAATTATTTAAAATGAATAGCAATTTTTATGATTTGTAATTTAAAATAATGGTTTGATAAACCAAGTCATAATGCAACTTTTGGACGTATTTATATAACATGAAAAACGTTAGCTTAGAATATCTTTATTTGATAATACTAAAAGATGAACAACAGAAAAATTAAACGGGTTGCAATCCTTGGAGCAGGACCTAGCGGTCTATTCATGTTAAAAAGCCTTCTTGAAAATGATGCGAGAAATTTAAAAATTACACTTTTTGAGAAAAAAATGCAACTCGGCGCAGGAATGCCGTATAGTCAGGAAGGGGCAAATAATGAACATATTACCAATGTTTCTGCGAATGAAATTCCTAAATTGATCACATCAGTTAGTGAATGGATTAGTACGGTTCCAGAAGAAGTACTTGAAAGTTATTCAATAAATCGAAATCATTTTAATGAATATAAGGTACTTCCGAGATTGCTTTTTGGAAAATATCTTGAAGCACAATTTGAACTTCTTTTAATGGCTGCTACATTGTCTGGTATCGAAGTTAATATTTATTTAAACACTTCTATTGTTGATATAATTGATGATCAGAAAGGAAATATTGTAAAAGTTATTGCAGAATCTGGAAAAGAGTGGCAATTTGATAGAACAATTATTTGCACAGGACACAGCTGGCCAAAAAAATATGAAGGAAAAATTCCGGGCTATTTTGATTCGCCTTATCCTCCATTAAAATTAGGAATAATTGCCAATCACCCTGTCGCAATAAAAGGCTCATCACTTACTGCCATTGATGCAATTCGAACATTAGCCAGGCATAATGGTACTTTTTTCAGAGATGAAAATAACAATCTTCAATATACTGTTTCTGCGAGTAGTTTAAACTTTAAAATAGTGATGCATTCTCGAAGCGGTCTTTTGCCTGCAGTGAGATTCCATCTTGAAGATTCGCATCTTATAAATAATTCTGTACTTACTAAAGAAGAAATTGAAATTCACAAATCTCAAAATGGAGGTTTTTTATCTTTGGATTATATTTTCGAAGAAGATTTTAAAAAATTGCTTCAAGAAAAAGATCCGTCGATGTATGCCAAAATTAAGGATTTGTCTTTAGAAGAATTTACTGAATTGATGATGGAAGCGCGCAATAACGAAGCTCCTTTCGATCTCTTAAAAAAAGAATATGCAGAAGCATTGCGTTCTATAAAAAAAGAAGAATCAATATACTGGAAAGAACTGCTTGCCATATTGAGTTTTTGCCTAAACTATCCTGCCAAATATCTTTCTGCAGAAGACATGACAAGGCTTCAAAATTCGTTAATGCCTCTTATTTCTATTGTAATTGCGTTTGTTCCTCAGGCTTCAGCAATTGAACTTATTGCTTTGCATGATGCAGGAATTTTAACCATTGAAGCTGTTGGAGAAGATAGTGAAATTTGCATAAATGAAAGTGGTGGAATAATTTATAAGTATGAAAATGAAAACGGAATTTCACAGTCAATTTCATATAAAACTTTTATCGATTGTGTAGGACAGCCACATCTTTCATATGAATCATTTCCTTTTAAGGGACTTCTTAATAATAAAAGTATCAGCCCGGCAACACTTGAATTTGAGTCGAAAGAAAAAGGTCAAGAAGAAATGAATTCAGGCAACAGCAAGGTAATTAAAGAAGAGAATGGAAATTTTAGTCTGAAAGTACCAGGAATTACTATAAATGATGCTTTTCAGATTGTAAATTATTTAGGAGAGGCAAATCCAAGAATTTACATGATGGCCGTTCCTTATATTGGTGGCTATAATCCTGATTATTCTGGACTAGATTTTTGTGAAGAAGCTTCAAGCAGAATTGCAAAGTCACTTCATAATCAATGAAAAAGAGGAAATAATAAATTTATGGATTGCTTTAAGAAGAAAACAAAAAAACCTGCTCAAATTAATGAACAGGTTTAATTTTAAAAGATAATCTTGACTAAAGATTTTTCTTATTGCTTAATAACTTTGATAGTTTTTACTTGACTTTCAGCAGTAACTTTAACAATATAAGTTCCAGCAGTTAGAGACGACATATCTATTTTTGCCTGGTTTGCATTAACTGACTGTGTCAATACCTGCTGGCCTAATAGATTGAAAACGGCAACGCTACTAATATCTTGATTGTAAGATAAACTCAAAGTATTTTTAACCGGATTTGGATAAAAAGTGAAAGCATTGCTGTCAAATTCTCCAGTACTCAAAGTCGCTTCTACTTTAAAATTATCAATAAAGAAATCATAATCCTGCGTGTCATCGACTGTACCGTCTGTAGCTAAAAATGCAAATTTAACAGTAGCACTTGTCGTTGACGGAGTGTAAGTATAGGTTTGG